>OCHJ01000376.1_pt1 | contig 59069 bp, 60 predicted proteins | sample 1538381 | NCBI WGS metagenome assembly OCHJ01 (sample SAMN04571688, study PRJEB22368) | human gut metagenome | biome: human gut; material: stool | host: Homo sapiens | place: Luxembourg | collected 2012-06-29 | reverse complement strand
CTCTCTCTCTCTCTCTCTCTCTCTCTACTCCTGCATAGGTTTTAGCTTTTTTCATATTCTGTGCCTCTTTCTACTTTTTCTTTAGATGTATTTATAATACTATAACAAATTTTAATTTGCAATAGTTTTTCTATTTTTAAACTTTTATTTCTTAGTTCATCTAAATAATTTTATAAATCTATAGCATTCTAAAACGATTTAGTATATAATTGTAATGTTCATGCGAATATGCTGGAACTGGCAGACAGGCACGTTTGAGGGGCGTGTGCAGTATTGCGTGTGGGTTCAAGTCCCACTATTCGCACCAAATTTGTTTTAGGGGGAATATTATGAAAGAAGAATTTTTATTATTATTACAGTCTGTTCAAAGAGAAGGTATGGACAAGTTAATTACATATATAGAAAAAACTGATTTTTTTAAAGCACCTGCTAGTACAAGATTTCATGGAAATTATGAAGGTGGCTTATTAGAACATAGTTTAAATGTTTATCATTTGTTAAAAGAGAAGTTATCTCACAAACCATATAGTGATATTGTCAAGGCATCTAATGAGACAATTATTTTAATTACTTTACTACACGACTTTTGCAAAGCCAATTATTATACAGTTGATTATCGTAACAGAAAAAATGAAGATGGTGTTTGGGTAAAAGAGCCATATTATACAGTTAATGACACTATTCCATATGGTCATGGTGAAAAATCTGTAATGATGATTACTAAATTTATTGATTTAACTTTAGAAGAAATGTACTGTATTCGTTGGCATATGGGATTTACAGAGCCAAAGGAATTATATAATACTATTAGTACTGTTTATGAAAGATACCCTCTTGCTTTAGCTTTACATGAAGCTGATTTGGAAGCAAGTTATATTCTTGAAAGTAGAAAAAAATAATTATGAAATTAGCATATATAAATTCAAGTAAATATTCTAATGTTAAAGAGGTCTTGAAGGCAGAGTTTTCTATGTCTGATAGGCTTCTATTAAAGTTGAAAAAATTAGATAAAATTTATTTAAATGGCAATGTTACTTCTGTAAATCATCCAGTTCTTGAAAATGATTTAATTGAATGTTACCTAGATTATGAAGAAGATAACTCAAATATTGTACCTACTGAAATGCCACTTAACATTATATATGAAGATGAAGCTTACATAGTTGTAAACAAGCCTGCTGGTATTCCTGTTCATCCTTCTATGGATCATTACACAGATAGTCTTTCTAATGGAATTGCTTTTTATTTTAATCAAATTGGTTTAAAGAAAAAAATTAGACCTGTTAATAGACTTGATAAAGATACTTCTGGCATTGTTATATTTGCTAAAAATGAGTATATTCAAGAATGTTTAGTTAGGCAAATGAAGTCTAAGGAGTTTATAAAAAGGTATATTGCTGTTGTTAATGGCAATTTAGATAATCTCGAAGGAACTATAAATGCTCCTATTGCCAGAAAAGAAGGCAGTATTATCGAAAGGTGCGTTAGTGAAACTGGAGATATTGCTATTACTCATTATAAAGTTCTAAAAAGGAAACCTAATTTTGACATAGTTGAATGTATTTTAGAAACTGGCAGAACTCATCAAATTCGTGTTCATTTTGCATATTTAGGTCATAGTTTATTAGGTGATACATTGTATGGTACAAGCTCAAATTTAATAAATAGACAGGCTTTACATGCTTATGAAGTTGAGTTTACACATCCACTTTCAAAGAAAAAAGTAAAATATATTACAACTGTTCCTGAAGATTTAAATAAACTTATGGAAAACGCGTAGGCACTTACCTACGCGTTCTTCATTTAATATAGTAAATCTATAAGCCGGGTTCTGTCATTTAAGATAGTCATTTATCTACTACTTATATTACTATAAGTCTCATGCCACCAAATCGGAAGATGACGAGTAGTCTTAGCCTTCCTGCTCGGTGTTGCTCCAGATGGGGTTTACACTGCCTAACATGTCACCATATTAGCGGTAGGCTCTTACCCTGCCTTTTCACCCTTACTGTATAATACAGCGGTTATTTTCTGTTGCACTTTCCTTAAGGTTACCCTCACTGGACGTTATCCAGCATCATTACTCTATGGAGCCCAGACTTTCCTCGTACGCAGCCTTTCGGCTTTGCTATACGCGACTATCCAACTTACTACCTTTCTATTATACTACATTTTTAACAAGATTTCAAACTTTTTTGCTTGTTTTATTAACTTTAAAAATCTGTCAATAATTATCATTGACAGATTTTGCTTAGGTATTATTCATCTTTTCCATATTTCTCATCATATTCTTTTTGAGCATCAACTGCTTCTAAGAATGCTACTTTTGCTTCTTCTGCTGCAAGTAATGCTAAAGTTACACATTGTTCTGCATATTCTAATTCATTATCAATATATTTAGATAATTTTTCTTTGTCATATGCTTCTTTTCTTTCTTGAATATTCTCTTTTGCCACTTTGAAGTTCATTTGAGCTCTTAATAATTCACTTGAAATTTTGCTTTTTCCTCTTTCTGATGCAATTCTGCATTGCTCTTTTGCAGCTTCTAAACCGCTTTGTGCATCTTTCATTTTTGCTGATAACACATCTTTTGCTTCCATTCCTGCTATTATTACTGTATCTGTTCCGTCTTTAATCTTTGCGTTTAATTCCTTCATTTTTGCATTAAATTCTTCCATTTTTTGTTTTCTTTCTTCTTTGTCCATAATCAATTACCTCCTAAATAATTTACTAGCTAATATATACCATAACATTGTGAACGAATTGTGAATTTAATAAAAATTTTTATGATACTATAATCTCCATTTTGCTCATTAGGTTTCTATATTCTATGAAAAATATTTCTTTGTCTTGTAAGCCTACTGCTTTCTTTAGTTCATTTATCGAGATATAGCATTGGCTCATTGTTGCTTGGTTTGTATAATCATTTGTTACTGTGTTTAATAAGTTTGAAAATATTTTTTCTGCAGTTGCTAATTTTGCACTTGCTTCATTCCATTTTCCATTTGTCACATCCGTATATGCTGCTACAGAGTTATATTGAATTGTTAATATATCTGTTTTTCTAGTGTCTTTATCATATGCTTTTCTATATTCTAATATTTTTCCATATATTCCTGTTATTTCATTCATTGCATTTGCCTTGTTTTTGACTTTTACTGCTTGCGTTGCTTTATTTAGTCCATCATTAAAAGTTAATATTGCATTATTGTTAATGCTCAGACTGTATAAATCAATACTCACAGTATTCCACACTTGATATATTTGCTCTACTTCTGTTTCAATTTTATCCCATTTTGCATCATATTTACCATCATTTTTTAATATTCCATTTTGAACTGTATCTGTTTTGTTTTCTACTTTACTATTTTGCTGCAAATTATCATTTCCCTGTGTTTTGTTTTTGTCTGCTTGATCACTCAAGTTTGTGTTTATATTAGTTTGTATTTTAGGCTCTGTTTCTTGAAGTCTATTATCTCCAATAGTAAGACCATTAAAATCTCCAAGCATTGTTACAAAATATTGATTTAAATACATCAATTCTTGTGTAACTTTATCTTCCATTTTATTGTCATTACTATCTCCTTTTGCATAAGCAACTAAAGAAGATAAAATTATAATTATTATAATTACTGCAATTATCATAATTATTATCGCTTTTTTCATAATTTCCACCTTTCTAAGCATATTATTTGCAAAAAATTGCCTTTTATTCTTAAGTATAATTATTTTTATTTTTTTAATACTAATTATGAAGGAGATTTTTTTATGAATGCAATTGTTAAATTGTATAGTACTAAAAGTGGCGAAATTTTTAAATTTTTGCAACATTTTTCCAAAGACATTAGTTCTATTGATGATGATTTATTGTGGCAAAAAAATTATAAAAATCCTATTGAAATTGCTGATATTATTAGTGCTTTGCTTGAAAACGATTATGATATAAATATGTGGATTAGTTTGGATAAGGATGTTTTTATAAATGTGACTGAGCATAATGCAGATGACATTATTAGATATTTATTTGAAAGATATCCTTATTAAATTAAGCACTTTTTTATTTTTTATTCATAAAATCTACTAGAAAGGTGTGATTTTATGAGTAATATAAAGTTAGCAGTTGTTGGTGCTACTGGTCTTGTAGGGCAAACAATTATTAAAGTTTTAGAAGAAAAAAAACTACCTATTAGTGAATATACTTTTTTTGCTTCTAGTAGATCTGCTGGAAAAGAAATTAATTTTTTAGGTAAAGATTACAAAGTGCAAGAGTTAACTCAAAATTCTTTTGATTCCGGTTTTGATTTTGCAATTTTTTCTGCTGGTGGAAGTGTATCGAAAGAATTTGCTCCAATAGCAGTTTCTAAAGGTTGTACAGTTATTGATAATAGCAGTTGTTTTAGAATGGATAAAGATGTACCTTTAGTAGTGCCTGAAGTTAATTTTGAAGATGCTAGAAATAATAACGGAATTATTGCAAACCCTAATTGTTCCACAATACAAGCTGTTGTTGCATTAAAGCCTTTGGATGACAACTATGGTATAAAAAGAATTGTGTATAGTACATATCAAGCTGTTTCAGGTGCAGGATTTAAAGGTGTGGAGGATTTAAAATCAGGAATTCAGAGCTACAATAGTGAGTTATCTGTTTTAGAAAATCAAACTCATGATTATGAATTACAAAAATTCAAGGTTCCTATTTTTAGTAATTGTATTCCTCATATTGATGTGTTCTTAGATAACGGTTATACAAAAGAAGAAGAAAAAATGATAAATGAAACCAGAAAAATTTTAGGAAGGCCTAATTTAAGAATAACTGCAACTACAGTTAGAGTTCCGGTTTTAAATAGCCATAGTGAGGTTATAAATGTGGAATTCGAAAGAGATTTTAGACTTAAGGAATTAAAGCAAATATTAAAGCAATCTTCTGGTATTATTTTAAGAGATGACTATCCTACTACTTTAGATTCTAATAATCAAGATAATGTATTTATAGGTAGAATTAGAAGAGATTTCAGTGTGTCATCTGGTGTTAATTTATGGGTAGTTGCTGATAATTTAAGGAAAGGTGCTGCTAGTAATGCTGTCCAAATTTTAGAAAGATTACTAATAGACTAAAAAGAAAAGAATTTCTAGTAGGTTATTCTACATAGAAATTCTTGTTTTTTATTCTTTTTCTAACATTATTGTCACTGGTCCATCATTTTGCAATGAAACTTGCATATCTGCTGCAAATTTACCTGTTGCAACTTTTTTAATATTTTGTTTTTTGCATTGCTCTACAAAATATTCATAAAGTTCATTTGCTAAATCTGGTTTTGCAGCATTTATAAAGCTTGGTCTATTTCCATGGCTTGTATCTGCATAAAGTGTAAATTGTGATACTATCAATAGTTCACCATCTATATCTTTTATAGACAAGTTCATTTTTTCATTTTCATCTTCAAAAACTCTTAAATTAATTAGTTTTTGTACTAGAAAATCTGCAGTTTCTTTGGTATCTGTTGGTGCTACTCCAAGCAATACCATAAAGCCTTGTCCTATTTCTCCAATTGTTTTACCTTCAACGACTACATTAGAATTTTTTACTCTTTGTACTAATAATCTCATATTCTTCTCCTTACTCTGCCTTTTTTTCACGTGTCATTAACTTTGTTACAGCTTCTCTTGGTTCTAATCCATTATATAGAATATCATAAACTGCATTTACTATTGGCATTTCGATATTATATTTTTGTGCTAATTTATATGCTGCCTCAATGTTGTCAACACTTTCAATTGTCATTCCAACTTCTTTTCTAGTTTCTTCTAACGAAAGTCCTCTTCCTATACATCTTCCAGCTTTTCTATTTCTACTGTGTTCACTCATACATGTTACAATTAAATCTCCTAAACCAGATAAACCATAAAACGTATTGTGCTCTCCACCCATTGCAACTCCTAGTCTTGAAAGTTCTGTCAGCCCTCTTGATATTAAAGCTGCAAATGTGTTATCTCCTAAATTTAATTCTGCTACAATTCCAGCACAAAAAGCTATAATGTTTTTTAATGCTCCACCTAGTTCAACGCCTTGAATGTCATTGCTTGTATATACTCTCATTGTTTCATTCATAAATGTGTCTTGAACTAAATATTGCACGTCATAGTCTTTAGATGCTGCAACAATTGCTGTTGGTATTCCTAATGAAACTTCTTCAGCATGACTTGGCCCTGAAAATGCTCCTATTTTTACATTTGTTAGTTCCTGTTCTGCTACATCACTTAGTGTTGATAAACTTTCAAGTTCAAAACCTTTTGAACATATAACTACTGGTTGATTTGTAATGTATTGTTTATATTGATTTAACGTATTTCTAAAGAATTTTGATGGTGTAACATGTAATATCAAGTCTGAACCTTCTACTGCTTCTTTTATGTCTGTTGTGCAATATATATTTTCTGGTATCGTTGCCATTGGCAAAAACATACATTTTCTTTCTTTATTTATCAAATTAGCTTCTTCCTGAGCAAATGACCATATTTTAACATTATGCCCCATTTTAGCTGCATGTATTGCTAAGGCACAGCCCCAGCTTCCACTTCCTATTATACAGATGTTTTTCATTTGTCTTTCCTTTCTATTTTTTAAAGCTTAATCTATTTTCTGTTCCATTAAGAATTCTCTGCACATTTGCTCTATGATTAAATATAACTAATAAAGCTACAATGATACTAAATACTAAATAACTCCAGTTGCTATTGCTAGTTTGAACAATATAATTTTGGTCTATAAATGCAACCAATATTGGAAATAATATAGCTGCTGCAATAGAACCAACTGATACCATTTTCGTTAATGCCATTAAAACTAATGCAAATATCAAACAAATTAGTCCTATTTGCCAATTTATCATTAATAAAACTCCTAATGCTGTAGCAATACCTTTTCCACCTTTGAATTTAAAGAATACAGGAAATGTATGTCCTATTATTACAAATATTCCAGCTAATTGTACTAATAAAGCATTATCTAGATTTTTAACAATCTTTCCAGCCAAAACTGCTATTAAAATAGATACTACTCCTTTTAAAATATCACAGATTAACGTAATTACTGCTGCTTTTTTTCCAACTGCTCTTAACATATTGGTAGTTCCTGCATTTCCGCTTCCCTTTTCTCTAATATCAAAACCTGCCATTCTTTTGCTAAGTATAATTGAAAAGTTTATACTTCCTATTAAATATGCAATTACTGCAATTATTATATATGTTGCCATCTAAATCACTCTCCTTTGTTACTCTTTTTCGCCTTTTTCTCTTACTATCATTCTAATTGGTGTTCCTGTTAATCCAAATTCTTTTCTTATTTGGTTTACCAAATATCTTTCGTAAGAGAAATGGAATAATTCTTTATCATTTACAAATACCACAAATGTTGGTGGTTTTGTAGTAGCTTGTGTCATATAGAATATTTTTAATCTTCTACCTTTATCTGTTGGTGGTTGCACAATTGTTACTGCTTCACTTAATACATCATTTAAAACTGAAGTAGATACTCTTAATGCATTTTGACTTGCAACCATATTTATCATTTCATATAGTTTATTTACTCTTTGTCCTGTTTTAGCTGATATAAACATTATTGGTGCATATGATAAATATGACAATTTGTTGTATACATCTTTTTTATAGTTTTCCATAGTTTGGTTATCTTTTTCTATTTCATCCCATTTGTTTACAACAATTATTACACCTTTACCAGCCTCATGTGCCTCTCCTGCAATTTTAGCATCTTGAGCTGTTACTCCTTCATTTGCATCTAACATTAAAATACATACATCAGCTCTTTCTACTGCTAATAAACTTCTCATAACGCTATATTTTTCTAGGTTATCATTAACTTTACTTTTTCTACGAATTCCAGCTGTATCAATAAATACATATTTTCCAAATTCATTTTGGAATTCAGAGTCAATTGCGTCTCTTGTAGTTCCTGCAATATCACTTACAATTACTCTATTTTCTCCAAGTATTTTATTTACTAATGAAGATTTACCCACATTTGGTTTTCCAATAATCGCTACTTTAATAACATCACTGTCATCTTCATCCTCTGTTTGAGGTGGAAGATTATCATATACAGCGTCCAGAACGTCTCCTATACCTTTTGCGTTAACTGAAGACACTGCATATGGATCACCTATTCCTAAGTTATAGAATTCATATAATTCATCAGGAGTTTTACCAAATGTGTCTGATTTATTACATATCAAAATTATTGGCTTCTTTGATTTTTTAAGCATTAGTGCAATATCATGGTCTGCTGCTGTAACTCCTTGTTTTATATCTGTTATAAATAGAATTACATCTGCAATTTCTATTGCCATATCTGCTTGTCTGCGCATTTGAGAAAGAATAACATCATCTGACTCTGGTTCAATACCTCCTGTATCAACTAAAATAAAGTTTCTACCTCTCCAATTTGCATCAGCATAAACTCTATCTCTTGTAACACCTGGTGTATCTTCAACTATTGATATTCTCTTTCCAACTACATAGTTAAAAAATGTAGATTTTCCTACATTTGGTCTTCCTATAATTGCAACTGTTGGTTTACTCATTTCTTCATTCCTTTCTTAATACGTAAGTTTTCCTTCTAATAAATCATCATTTTGAATCCACTCATCCACATCAACTTCAATATATTCTGTTTCACTAGTCCTTACTATAACTTTCTTAATTCCACTATTTATAATCATTTTTCTACACATTTGACATGAATTAGCTCCCGGATCATATTCACCATTTTCTACTTTAAACAATGATAAATATAAAGTACCTCCAAGCATGTCTTTTCTACTTGCACTAATTATAGCATTTTGTTCTGCATGTACGCTTCTACAAGCATCATACCCACCATGTCTAACATCTGGGAAACATTTCTTTTTTACGCAGTATCCTAAATCTATACAATTTTTTCTTCCTCTTGGTGCACCATTATATCCAGTAGAAATTATTTCATCATTATTTACAATTACACATCCCACTTTTTTTCTTAAGCAAGTACTTCTTTCTGCTACTGATTTTGCTATATCTAAATAATAATTATTTTTATCAATTCTAGCATTCATATTACTAAATTTCCTTTTTATAATTTCGTATATATTTTATCATACTCTGTCAAATAATGCTATTCTATTTAGTAAAATTTTTGGTGAAAATTGTGACAGCAAAATAGCATAGCTTAAAAGCTATGCTATTATTGATTTTACTCTTCTGATTTTGCAACTACTTCTTTTCCATCATAGTATCCGCAGTTTGGACATACTCTATGTTGTAATACTTTTTCATGGCAATGTGGACAATCAACTAAATTTTGATTTTCTAATTTCCATGTAGATCTTTTTAAATGTGTTCTTGCTTTTGACCATCTTCTTTTTGGTTGTGCCATTTCTAATTCCCTCCCTTGATTGCTTTTTCTCTGTAATCTATATTTTAATTTATTACCTAAAAATTGATACTATAAAATTATACTAACTTTTTTTGCATTTGTCAACTGCTTTGCCATTTTTATTGTTAATTTTTAGCAAACTTTTTGTTTATGGCTTGTTTTATTGCAAATATAAATAATAAAATAATTCCACCAATTAAAAATACATCTGACAAATTACAATTCATCGAATTTGCAATATTAATAAAATCTATTACATAGCCTCTAAATAGAATATCAATTAGATTTCCTATTGCTCCTGCTAATATTAGCATTAGAGATAATATTATATTATTTTTTGCTTTGCTATATCTTTTTACTAAATATATAACAATTGGAATTATAATTATTATGCTTTCTAAGGCAATCACTGATATTTTTATTCCATTTGTAATTTCAAATATTGTTCCTTCATTTTGCCAATAGTATATTTTCAAAACATTTGGAATAAGTTCCATATTTTTATTTACAAATAACACTTTTGTCAGTTGGTCTAATATTAAAGCAATTATTCCAATAATAATTGATGTTCTTTTTTTCATTACTTATTCCTCCTTTGTAGTGTTTATCTTAAGTAATTTAAATATTTCTACAACAACAATTGGTATAAACACTAGTATAACTGTCTCTAAAATGTTCATTGCTGGTAATACTGGTATACTAAATATATTTCTTAATGCTGGTACAAATAATACTATAAGCATTAGTCCTGCAGATACAGCTGTTGCAAGTATTAGTTTGCTGTTATTAAATATTCCTGTTTTGAATATAGATTTTTTGTTGTTTCTAATATTAAATACATGTACTAATTCTGAAAGTGCTAAAACTGTAAATGCCATTGCTTGCCCTATTTCCACTTTGACTTCTTCTGCAGATAATGTTCTTACAATTCCATTTGCTTCTGTTATATTTACAACTGGTAACTCATTTTCTGGTGTTGCTAAACCAATTATAAATGCAACAAGTGTAAGTACACCAATCATAATTCCTTGGTATATTACTCTAAAAGTCATTCCTTTTGTAAATACACCTTGTTTTGGTTTTAATGGCTTTCTATTCATAATGTCTTTTTCTGCTGGGTCAACTGCTAGTGCTAATGCTGGTAATGAGTCTGTTACCAAGTTTATCCACAATATATGAATTGGTAATAATGGGGTAATTAAATTTACATCTATGTTAAACCATTTGCTTAAAAGTGGGGTCATTAAAATTGCTACAAATAATATGATTATTTCTCCAACATTGCTTGATAGTAAAAACTGAATTGCTTTTAATATATTATCATATATACGTCTTCCTTCTTCTACTGAAGATACTATTGTAGCAAAGTTATCATCTGTTAATATAACATCTGCCGCTTCTTTTGATACATCAGTACCAACTATTCCCATTGCACATCCTATATCTGCTGTTTTTAATGCCGGAGCATCATTTACTCCATCACCAGTCATAGCAACAATTTCTCCATTTGTTTGCCAAGCTTTCACTATTCTTACTTTATGTTCAGGTGAAACTCTTGCATACACACTATATTTTCTAACATTTTTTATCAAGTCTTCATCTGACATTTCTTCAAGTTCACTACCTGTAATCGCTTCATCCTCATTTTCTAAAATTCCTAAAGCTTTAGCAATTGCAATTGCTGTAATTTTGTGGTCACCTGTAATCATTACTGTTTTAATACCTGCTGTTTTACATTTTTCTACTGCGTCTTTTACTTCTTCTCTTGGTGGATCTATCATTCCAACCATACCAACATAAGTCAAATCACTTTCAATAGTTTTCATTTCTTCATCTGTTGGCTCATGGTCTAATTCTTTATATGCCATTGCCAATACTCTAAGTGCATTTTTAGCCATTTCTTCATTTTGTTTTGCAATTTCTTTTTTATATTCATCAATGTCAGTATTTACATTTCCATTTATAACATAGCTATTACATCTGCTTAGTAGTTCATCTACTCCACCTTTTGTATATACCATATATTTATTAGGAAATAGATGTACTGTTGTCATAAGCTTTCTGTCAGAATCAAATGGTAATTCTTTTACTCTTTCATATTTTTCTAGAATTGGTGGTTGAAAATCTAGTTTAAATCCCATATCAATTAAAGCTGTTTCAGTTGGATCTCCAGTAAGTTTTCCATCTGATACTTTTGTATCATTACAAAACATACTAATATATGTTAATTTCTCTAGTTCATCACCTAAATTATCTATATCTATATCATCTAAGTCTACTAACTTATTGTTATAAAATACTTTTTTAACTGTCATTTTATTTTGTGTTAATGTTCCTGTTTTATCCGAACATATAACTGTTGTACTTCCTAATGTTTCTACTGCTGGAAGCTTTTTAACAATTGCATGTTTTTTTACCATTCTTTGTACTCCAATTGCTAATACAATTGTAGATACAGCAGCTAAGCCTTCTGGTATAGCTGCAACTGCTAAACTTACTGCAGTCATAAACATTTCTATTGGTTCTTTACCATATAATAAACCTATTATAAAAATTATTACACAAATTACTATTGCTACAATTCCAAGTGTTTTACCTAGTTTGTTTAATTTTTGTTGTAATGGAGTTTCTGTTTCTTCAACTTCATTTATCATTCCAGCTATTTTTCCAACTTCAGTATTCATACCTGTTTCGACAACGATCCCCTTACCTCTGCCATAGGTAATTAGGCTTGAGGAAAATAACATATTAGTTCTATCTCCTAAACCTATTTTTTCATCATTTATTACATTGGTATTTTTATCAACTGGAACTGACTCACCTGTTAAAGATGCTTCTTGTGCTTTTAAATTAGCAGATTCTATAATTCTTAAATCTGCTGGAACATAATCTCCAGTATCTAGAATTACAATATCTCCTGGTACTAATTCTTTTGATGGTATTACAGCTACTTTTCCATTACGAATTACTTTAGTAACATGTGAACTTAATTTTTGTAAAGCCTCTAATGACTTTTCTGCCTTACTTTCTTGTGCCACTCCAATAATTGCATTTACAATTACAACTATTAAAATAATAATTGAATCTGTTATTCCTTCACCCTGATAATATCCTACTGCTCCAGAAATTACAGCTGCAATTATTAAAATAATAATCATAAAGTCTTTAAATTGTTCTAAAAATTTAACAATTAAACTCTTTTTCTTTTTAACCTGTAATTCATTTAGCCCGTAAATTTCTCTTTTTTCCTTTACTTGTTCATCAGATAATCCTTGAGTCCCTACTTTTAACTCTTCTTTAACTTCTTCAATGCTTTTATTAAACCACTGTTCTTCCATTTTTCTTCTCCTTTGCAATATTTTACCACTTAGCTTTTATTTAATTCATTTTTTGAATATAAATCTATATCTATATCAGACATTTTTTCAATAAACATATCTACTTTATTTACTGGTAAAATTTTTTCAAATTTCTGGTTCTTGTCAATTGCTTTTCTCTTTATTACTTCTTTAATTTTATCATCTATCCTTTGTTCCATATCATCACTTATTTCAATATTATATTTCTCAATTAAATATAAATTCAAAGCGTCATAACTTTTATATAAGTTTTGAAAGAACTCTTCTTCTGTATGTTTTTCAAAATATTCTTCAGTAAAAAACTCTTTAAAAAATAATTCGTCTGCCAGTATATGTAGGGCATATCCTCTGTCAAAGTCACTTTTAATTTCATTTTCTTTCAAATAATTTCTTAAATTTGCACTGTCATTTAGTTTCTGCATAACACTAACTTTTTCTTTTCTTATAACTGAATAATGACTTATACTTTTTGGTCTTACAAAATCCGGAGCTATAGAGCCCTCTAAAAGTTCATTTTTATTGTTAATTTCATGTTTTTCCACATATCTTTCTGCTATAGCTAAGTGTATATGAATACTTGGCATTCCAAATCCTTCTTTCTTATTTTATCTTTATAGATTATATTTTATTTTGTAAAAAATAGCAATAGTTTTATTTTTATGATATAATTTTTCAAAGTTTTATAGGAGGAATATTTATGTCAGTAGAAAGAGTAAAAAATTATTTAAAAAAATATAATATGGATGATAGAATAATAACTTTTGATTCTTCTAGTGCCACAGTAGCTTTAGCTGCTCAGGCCCTTGGTTGTGAAGAGGCTAGAATTGCCAAGTCTTTATCTTTTAGACTTGGAGAAAATGCTATATTAGTTATAACTGCTGGAGATGTAAAAATAGATAATGCAAAATATCGCCATGAATTCGGAGAAAAGGCTCATATGCTTTCTTTTGATGAAGTAGAAGAAAAAATTGGCCATCCTGTTGGTGGAGTTTGTCCTTTTGGAGTTAATGATGGCGTTTCTATTTATTTAGATGAGTCTCTAAAAAGATTTACAACTGTTTTTCCTGCTTGTGGTGAACCTAATAATGCTATTGAACTCACAATTTCAGAGCTAGAAAATATTACTGAATATATCAAATGGGTTGATGTTTGTAAATTAAAAGAGTAAAAAACGGATTACAAGAATTTCTACGCAGGGCAAACTGCTAGAAATTCTTGTAATTCGCATATTTATCTTCTACAGAATTTACTCCTACTAGGAGTAAATTCCTAGAATAAAAAAAATGCACCTTTGCAGTGCATTTTTTTATTTATAGCTGTTCCATTTACATTATCCATTAAAATCTATATTGCTATTAGTTGTATCAGCATTTTCTAAGCTTGTGACATAGGTTTTAATAAATTTGTTATTATTAAACATCTTGTAAGTTAATTTTGTGTGACAATCAAATGAAAATAACAATATTTTTTCTTTACCAATTTGTCATTGACTGTTTGGTAATTTTGTTTCAAGTTGTGTAATGATTATATTATACTTAATTCAGTGATAGTTCTATATACTTTTCACAGAATTATCATAATATGAAAAGAAAGGGTGATGTTATGGCATTAATAAAATGTCCTGAATGTGGCAACCAAATAAGTGATAAAGCTGAGAGTTGCCCAAAATGTGGTTATGAGTTAAATAAAAAAGAAACTCCTACCACCTCTGATAATACGGTAGCCAGTTCCTTTATGAATAAAGGTAATATTAAATATATACTAATAATATTAGCTATAATTGTAGCTGGTTTCTTGTTTTTTAATCAAAATAATAACAATACTGGAACAGGTACAGGTGGCACTGGTACAGGAGGAACTGGAACTGGTGGTACTGGTACTGGGCAGCCTACTACTCCATCAACTGATTATGGTTATACGGTGTACAATGATCCTTACCTTGGAATATCTTTTGAAATGCCTGGTACTTATAAAGTTGCTACAGACAAAGAAGGATATATTTATGTAGGTAGAAATATAGATAGTCAAGGTGCTTTAATTCCATATATAATTATTGGCAGATATGACAAATATACTAGCGAAGTACAATTTTTAAATGATTTTACAACTTATATGAAAAAACAATATAGTGATTTGAAAGTTACTATTGATTTACTTTCTGGCACTATTGGAAATAAAACAGTTTATGGATTAGCATATAATTATACTTCAAGTGGTCACTTAGTAGTTGATAATAGATATGCTATTTTAGTTAACGGCAAAGTATATATGGTAGGTTCTAAAGAAGAAAATACAAATTCAACTGAAATCAATAATGTAGTAACTCATATTTTATCAACTTTAACAGAAATGGGGTCATAAAATATGGCTTTAATAAAATGTGAAGAATGTGGAGAAAGCATATCTTCTAGTGCTAAGGTTTGTCCACACTGTGGTGTAAAAATCAATTTGCAAACTTGCCCTGAATGTGGTGCTAAATTAAATGGAGATGAAACTAATTGTCCTGAATGTGGCTACCCTGTTGGCAAGAAAAATGCTACAAATATAATAACTGAAAACTTAGATAAGATAACAGGTGCTCAATCTAAAAGCTATGTAAAATTCAAGGATTTATTTAAAAACACTTTCAAAAAACATACTGAAGAAGATTTGGATGAAGTTTTTGTTTGTGGTTCAGATAAAACTACTCCAGATGTTAAAGATATTAACCCAAAGAATGCAAGTGCATGGGTATATTTTAAAATATTTGTATTTTTCATAATTGCATATATTCCCACTCGTATAGGATTTATAGATTATGGAAATACTAACTTCTTACCACTTATGATAATGTTAGCAGCTTTTGCTGTTCCAGTAACTGTACTTATGTTTTTCTTTGAAATTAACTTATTTAGAAACATACCTTTTTACAAGGTAATAAAATACTTTGTACTTGGTGGAGCATTATCACTAATATTAGCTATATTATATTTTACATTACCATATTTTGAAACAAATGCTACTGTTCAAACTTATGAAGGGGCTTTATTGATTGGCTTAGTTGAAGAAGTTGCAAAAGCTGTTATAGTTGCTATTTTCTTATTTAAAAGCAAAAAGAGCAATTATATATTAAATGGATTATTAGTTGGTGCTGCTGTTGGTGCAGGTTTTGCTGCATTTGAAACAGCTGGATATATTTTAAAATTTGGTCTTAACAATGGTTTACAAACAATGTTAGAAATTATTAAATTACGTGGTTTCTTAGCTCCTGGTGGCCATGTTGCTTGGGCTGCTATAGAAGGTGCAGCATTGATGTATGTTAAAGGATTTGAGAAATTAGATAAAAAACATCTAAATGATAAAAGATTTTTACTAATTTGTTTAATTCCTGTTGTATTACATGGTATATGGGATATGCCTATTAACGCTCCTTATTACCTAGTTCAAATTGCAATGACTGTTTTAGCTTGGCTTGTAATAATTTATTTTATAAACTTAGGATTAAAACAAATTGATGATGCTAAAAAATTAGAATCAAATAAATAGTTGACTAAAACCTCCTTCTTAGGTAAAATATATCTAGAAGGAGGGATTTTTTTGAAAAAGAGTTCAATTATTATTTTAATTATTGCTATTTTAGTTATTATAGCTGGTGTTGCAATTTATATGATAACTAACCAAAAGTCTACTAATAACTCTTCTATTAATTTGAAGACTATGATTGATACAATTTATAAAAACTCAAACGTTGAATTGCCATCATTGGAGACTAAAAAAATTGGTTTGTCTGATAATAATGTTGTTTCTTCATATACATTTTTATCAAATAATGATAATGTTGAAGAATTAGTAGTATCTGAACCTGTAATGAGTTCTCAAGCATACTCATTAGTTGCTATAAAACTAAAAAATAATGCAAATATCGAACAAGTTAAACAAGAAATTTATGACAATGTAGATATGAATAAATGGATTTGTGTATCTGCTGAAAAGTTCTATATTACAAATCACAATAATGTAATATTCTATGTAATGTCATATGAAGATTGGGCAAAACCAGTTTATGATTCATTTAAAAAATACGTAAATAACGAAGTTGGAAAAGAATTAGAAAAATCAGAAAATTCTGATTATGAACTTCCACCTGAAATGATAGTACAATAAAAATTAACTTGAGGACGGAGAAATCCGTCTTCTTGTTTGAAAGGATTATAGTTATGGTTTTTACAAGTATTAGCTTTATATACTACTTTCTTCCCATAGTATTAGTGGTATATTTTATATTGCCTAATAAATTTAAAAATATGGTTCTTCTCCTTTCTTCTATATTTTTTTATTTTTATGGAGAACCTAAATATATATTATTGATGATTATCGAAATTGCTATTGCCTATTTTTCTGCATTGTTAATTGACAAACATAAAAATAAAGGCATCTTAGCTTTATCAATATTTATACATATTTTATTTTTGTGTATATTTAAATATCTAACTTTTATTACAGAAAATATAAACGGCATATTTAATATTGATATTCCATTACTAAATTTAGTATTACCAATAGGAATATCATTTTACACATTTCAAATAATCAGTTATGAAGTTGATGTATTTAACAAAAAAGTATCTGCTCAAAAGAACTTTTTTAAATTTGCAACTTATGTATTTTTCTTTCCTCAACTTATAGCTGGTCCAATAGTAAGGTATAACTCTATTGCTAATGAACTAGACAACAGAAAGCATACATTCGAAAACTTTGCTTATGGTGCTAATAGATTCACCATAGGACTTGCTAAAAAAGTAATAATAGCAAATAGCCTAGGTGAATTGTGTAATGTATTTTCTTCAATACCTGATAAAAGTATTTTATTTTATTGGATTTTCGCAATTAGTTATATGTTACAAATATATTTTGACTTTTCTGGCTATTCAGATATAGCAATAGGATTAGGAAGAATTTTCGGTTTTCATTTTCCAGAGAATTTTGATTACCCATACACTGCAAAAACTATAACTGAATTTTGGAGAAAATGGCATATGACTTTAAGTTCATGGTTTAGAGACTATGTATACATTCCTCTAGGTGGAAATAGACGTGGAGTAAAAATTCAAATAAGAAACATCTTAATTGTTTGGGCTTTAACTGGTCTATGGCATGGTGCAAGTTGGAATTTTGTTTTGTGGGGCTCATTATTTGGTGTTATACTAATTTTAGAAAAATTTGTATTTAATAAACTTCTTGAAAAGTCACCAAATATTATAAAAAGAATTTATACTTTATTTATTGTTATGATTAGTTTTGTTATATTCCAGTCAACAGATATGAGTCAAATTGGAGTAATAATTAAAGGATTATTTGGACTTAATAATGAAGCTTTAATAAATGCTACTACACTTTACTACTTAAAAGGTTATGCCGTAATTATTATTTTAGGAATAATAGGCTCTACCCCATTATTACGTAATTTGGTAAATAAATTAAGTAGTAACTCAAAATGGAACAAAATTATAAATATTTTACAACCTATTTACATGATTTTATTATTAGGTATTGTGACAATATTTTTAGTAGATAATTCATTCAACCCATTTTTATATTTTAGGTTTTAGAAGGTGAAATATGAGTAATAAATTTAAAAATATAATTGTATCTGTTTTATTTTTAACAATATTACTATTAGTATTTGTTTTAAATATATTAAAACCAGATACAGAAATATCTATTGCTGAAAGACGTAAGCTCGAGCAGTTTCCAAGTTTTACATTTCATAATTTATTTAATGGTACATTTTTTAGTAAATTTGATACCTATGTAAATGATCAATTTATTAGTAGAGATAATTTTAGAACTGCCAAAGCTAAGCTAGACTTAAGTTTCAAAGGGAACTATCATAACATTTATATTAAAAACGATTATTTAGTTGAGCAGACCTATCCTCTTTCTTATGCTTCTGTGACAAATTTAACAAAAAAAATAACAGATATAAAAAATAAGTATTTAGCCAATAACAAGATATATTTTTCAATTGTTCCAGATAAAAATTATTTTGTAAATGATAATAATTTAAAAATGGATTATGATTTGCTTGAAAGTAAAATGAAAGAAAATTTAGATTTTGCCACATATATAAAGATATTAGACAAATTAGATTTAACTGACTATTATAAAACTGATAGCCATTGGAAACAAGAAAACATCCAAAAGGTTGCTGATGAGCTCTTAAAAGGTATGAACAATTATTCAAGTTCTAGTTATAATGTTGAGAATATTGCAAAGTTTAAAGGTACTTATGCTTATCGAGTACCTGTAAATACTGACTTTGATGAAATAAATATAATGACTAACGACATATTAAAAAATGCCAGAGTATTTAATTATACAACTAATACTTATACTAATGTATATGATTTAAACAAAAAAAATTCATTAGACAAGTATGATATATATTTGTCTGGTGCTACTCCCCTTTTAACTATTTATAACGATAAAAATACTAGTGGAAAAGAATTGATAATTTTTAGAGACTCGTATGGAAGTAGTTTAGCACCTTTGTTATTAAGTTCTTATAGTAAAATAACTCTAGTAGATACTAGATACATCTCACCCACAATATTAGGAAATTATATTGATTTTAGTAATAAAGATGTGTTATTCATATACAGTATTTCAATAATAAATAATAGTTATTCTTTAAAATAATATATATAAAAAACTTACGAACAATTAAATTCGTAAGTTTTTTTGTGGAGCAGGTGATGGGAATCGAACCCACATAGCCAGCTTGGAAGGCTGGAATTCTACCATTGAACTACACCTGCATTTCATATGAACAAGTATTATTATAAATGTTATATTATATTTTGTCAAGAACTTTTATGAATTTTTTTATTTTTTTTGAATAAATTTTATAAATAGATTTGGAGATTTATTTATGAAATTTATTCTAGATGTTATTAAAGGTGTTTTTATTGGCAGTGGTGCTATCCTTCCTGGTATTAGTAGTGGTGTGTTCTGTGTTATTTTTGGTATTTATGAAAAACTAGTTGATAGTGTATTAAATATATTTAAAGATTTTAAAAAGAATTTTGCTTTTCTATTTCCTATTGCACTTGGCGGAATTATTGGAGTATTGCTTGTTAGTAAATTATTAAAATTTTTATTTGCTACATACCCTATGCCTACTAACTTTTGCTTTATTGGCTTGATTATTGGAAGTATGCCAATTCTATTTAAAAAAGCAAATAACAAGTCTGGTTTTAGATTGCACTATTTGCTATATTTCTTGTTTACTTTTTTAATAGGAGTATTATCAATTAGATTAGAACACATTTTACCTCAACTTATAAATTTAGAACTTGGCTCTAACTACTTTTTCTATTTAGTATTGGCTGGGCTTTTGATGTCTGCAGGAGTGGTTATTCCTGGTGTAAGTAGTAGCGTAATTTTAATGACATTAGGCGTGTATACTACATATCTTTCGGCTGTTGCAAGTATTGATTTAAGTATTTTATTTCCTATGGGAATTGGACTTTTAATTGGTAGTATTCTATTTTTAAAAATTATACAATTTTTGTTTAGTAAATACTATGTCCAAACTTTTTATGGGATAATTGGATTTGTACTAGGTTCTGTATTAGTTTTATACCCACGGTTTCACCTTTAATTTAGATGGTTTTATTTCTTTACTTTTATTTGCTATTGGGTTCTGGCTAAGCCTACAATTAGAAAAGAAAGAAAGCATCTAAGCTTTCTTTCTTCTTAAAATCCATCCACCTTCTGCTTTAATTGGTAATTTCATTAAAACAGTTTGTTCTGCTTTTCCCGGATTTACAGTTGGTATCTCTTCTTCTGTTTCTGAGTCCCATAAAGTTTCTATTTTAAAGCTTACAGGCTCTATTTTTCCAGGTATTAAAATTTCCATTGTATCTCCAACAGATAATTTATTTCTAATTTCAATTATGTATTTATCTCCATTTTCATTTAACACTTTTCCGCCAAATTCATAATTTGGATTATATTGTTTACCATCATACTCTTGGAAATCCTTATTATTTCTATCATTGAAATAGAATGTTGTTAATCCTCTTGTTTTTGTCTTTTCTAATTCACTTAAATATTTTGTATAATCATAATGTTCTGGATCATTTATATAATCATCAATTGCATTTCTATAAGCATTTACTACAGATGCCAAATAATATTCTGTTTTTAATCTACCTTCTATTTTTAAGCTATCTACTCCCATATTAATTATTTCAGGCACTTCTTTAATTAAGCATAAATCTTTAGATGAAAATATATATGTACCATTTTCATCATATTCAACTGGCATTAAGTTCCCAGGCTTATTATGTTCTTCAACATATACGTTATATGCCCATCTGCAACTTTGAGCACAATCTCCAAGATTTGCACTTCTACTAGCCAAGAAATCACTTAAGAAACATCTTCCTGAATATCCAAAACAAATAGCTCCATGCACAAATATTTCTGTTGTTAAATCTTTTGGAGTGTTATTTATAATATCTCTTACTTGTTCTTTATTTAACTCTCTACCTAAAATAACTCTTTTAGCTCCGTTTTTATACCAAAAGTTTGCACTATGGTAACTAACAGTATTTGCTTGTGTGCTTACATGTATTTCAACATCAGGTGCATATTGTTTTAATATTTCCATTACACCACCATCAGAAGCTATAATAGCGTCTACTTTTAGGTCATTTAACATTTTAGCTTGTTCTTTTATTTCCTCATAATAACTATCCCAAGCATAAATATTTATAGCAGCATAAACCTTTTTTCCTATACTATGTGCATATTTAATTGTTTTAGCTAAATCGTCATTATTAACTTCTGCTCTACTTCTTAATGAAAGAGCACCTGTACCACAGTAAACTGCATCTGCTCCATATAAGAATGCTGTTTTGGCTTTTTCAAAAGATCCTGCTGGTGCTAATAATTCCGGTTTTATTTTATTCATTTTATTTCCTCATTTCTAATTAAAAATCCATATATAATTATACAATATTTGTCATATTTTGTCGAGCGATTTTTGTTAATTTTTACCACTTTATATTAATTTTAGAAACATTTGGTTTTATAATGGAATAGCCTCTATTTAGAGAGTATCTTTAAAAGGAGGTGAGTTCTTTTGAATTCTTACATTAAGCTTATTGTACTTATTGTTATATACTTGATTTTACGACTCTTTGACAAATAATAATTGGTACATAAAAAATCTCACGAAAGCGCATTCGTGAGATTTTTCTTTTGATTCATACATTAAACTTCTTTATTAAGAAAAATTACTTTTCTTAGTATATATTTATATTACACCAAAAGTTAAAATATGTCAATAATTTTGCTTTACTTTTTCATTAAAATTTGATAATATATTACTAGTTTTAAGTAGGAGATTTTTATATGGAAACTGTTTCAAAAAAGAAAGTGAAATTAAATAGAATTCAATTACTTATTTTATATTTCTTTTTATTTGCATTTTTAGGCTGGGTTATGGAAACTTTGTATGCTATATATAACTTAGGTCATTTTGTAAAAAGAGGGTTCCTATATGGTCCTATTTGCCCTATATATGGATATGGAGCTTTAATGCTTATTATATTTTTTAATAAATACCAAAAACATAATTTTAAACTTTTTATATATTCTGCAGTTGTTTTCTCTGCCTTTGAATATTTTGTAAGCTACATTTTAGACGCAATGTTCGCAATGCACTGGTGGGATTATACAAATGAATTTTTCAACTTAAATGGACGTATTAGTATTTTTTATTCATTTGCTTGGGGTATTATTGCAATATTATTTATAAATCACGTATACCCATTTTTCAAAAAGCATGTGAATATTATACTTTCTAAAATTCCATACATTTTACAGATTATTTTAGTCTACTCATTTTCAGTCATATTAGTAGTCGATACAATTGCTTCTTGTGTAAGATATTTAAATTAAAAGGTAACCTTAATTGGTTACCTTTGATATTGCAAGTCCGTCTCCTACTTCTAATATTTTTGTTTCTAATTTATCATTATTAGTAATCTCGGCAATATATTCTCTTAAATTTCTAACTGCAGTTCTTTGTTTGTGTTTATTGTAATCACTCATAACATATCCTTTATATAGCACATTATCTGCAATTATTACTCCACCTTGTCTTATCATTCTTAACGCCTGATTCAAAAAGAATGGATATTTTCCCTTTGCAGCGTCTATAAATACAACATCATATTCATCATTTAAAGTTGGTAAAATTTCTACTGCGTCGCCTTCATATATATTTATTTTATCTTCTACCTCTGCCTTTTTTATATTTTCTCTTGCTTCTTTTACTCTTTCTGTATCTCTTTCAATTGTATCTATTTTGCCATTTTCTTGCAAATATTCTGAAAAGCAGATGGCTGAATAGCCAACTGCTGTCCCTATTTCCAATATTTTATTTGGTTTAATTTCAGTTAAGATTTTAGCAACAACTTCTAAAGTATCATCCATTATAATTGGTACTTTATCTTCTAGTGCTTTTTTCTTAATTTTTTCTAATTCAACGCTATTCATATTTTCCTCTACTCTGCTGTAGCTCTTCTTGCCATTCTTTCTCTATCTTTATTATTTAATATTTTCTTTCTTAGACGAATATTTTTTGGCGTTACTTCAACCAATTCATCTTCTGCAATAAATTCAATAGCTTTTTCTAATGACATTTGTACTGGTGGTACTAAACGAAGTGCATCATCAGAACCTGAAGCTCTAGTATTTGTTAAGTGTTTTTCTTTACATACATTTATAGATATGTCTTCATTTCTAGAGTTTATACCAACTATCATTCCCTCATACACCTCAACACCTGCACCAATTAATAGTTCTCCTCTTTCTTGTGCATTGTATAGTCCATAAGTAATTGATATTCCTGGTTCAAATGCTACTAAAACTCCTCTTGTTCTTGCTTGAATTTCACCTTTATATGGCTCATAATTATCAAATATGCTGTTCATAGTTCCTTCACCTTTTGTATCAGTTAAGAACTCTGTACGATATCCAATTAAACCTCTTGCTGGAATTCTAAATTCTATTTTAGTATGTCCTGCTTCAGCTGGTTCCATGTTTGCCATTTCAGCTTTTCTTCTACCTAATTTTTCAATAACATTTCCTATACAATCATCTGGTACATTTACAACCAATCTTTCCATTGGTTCACATTTTACGCCATCAATTTCTTTAAATATAACTTTTGGACGAGATACTAAAAGTTCAAATCCTTCTCTTCTCATTGTTTCTATTAATACTGACAAGTGTAATTCTCCACGTCCACATACTTCAAAACTATCTGGTGTGTCTGTTTCTTTTACACGTAAACTTACATTTCTTTCAAGTTCTTTAAATAGTCTATCACGAATATGTCTTGATGTAACAAATTGTCCCTCTTTACCTGCTAAAGGTCCATTGTTAACACTAAATGTCATAGATACTGTTGGTTCATCAATATCAACAAAATCGATTTTTTCTGGATTATTTATATCACAAACAGTTTCTCCAATGTTGATATCACCAATACCTGAAATACATACTATATCTCCAGCACCAACTTCTTCAACTTCTGTTCTTTTTAGACCTTGATAAGTAAATAATTTAGCAATTTTTCCTTGTGTTACTTTATCATCTTTTTTACAAACTGCTACACTTTGTCCTGCTTTAATTGTTCCACGTTCTACTCTACCAACTGCTAGTCTTCCTAAATAATCATCATAGTCAATATTAGAAACTAATAATTGCATTGTTCCTTCTTGCTCACATGCTGGTGGATTTATATTTTTTATAATTGTGTCAAAAATGCATGTTACATTATCACTTTCATCTGTTAGATTCATTTTAGCTATTCCATTTTTGGCAGATGCATATACAACTGGGAAATCTAGTTGTTCATCATTTGCATTTAATTCAATAAATAACTCTAAAACTTTATCAACAACTTTTAGTGGATCTGCACCTGGTCTATCTATTTTGTTTATAACAACAATTGGTTTTAAATTTAATGCTAAAGATTTCTTTAAAACTTCTCTAGTTTGAGGCATTGGTCCTTCAAAGGCATCAACTAATAAAAGTACACCGTCTACCATTTTAAGTACACGTTCTACTTCTCCTCCAAAATCAGCATGGCCGGGCGTATCTACTATATTTATTTTTATCCCATTATACATAACTGATGTATTTTTAGAAAGAATTGTAATTCCTCTTTCTTTTTCAATATCTCCTGAGTCCATTACTCTTTCAGCTACTTGCTCATTTTCTCTAAACACATGGCTTTGTCTTAAAAGAGCATCAACTAATGTAGTTTTTCCATGATCTACGTGTGCAATTATTGCTATGTTTCTAATATTTTGATTATTCATTTTTTATTACCTCTATCTCTATTTTTTAGTTCAACATTTCAATTATACTCTAGTAGCAAACATTTGTCAACATAATATCAATTAAATATATATACATTTGTGTTCTTCACGTTCAATGAATTTTACCAAACTATTAAATCTTATCGCCAAAGTTTTAGTATTTCCATCTGGATGGAATAAAAGAATTTTATCTCTTAACTTGCTATCAATTATTAGTTTTACTTGATTGTCAAAATCATTAACTATTGCAAATGGTGTAACTTTTCTATCTCTTATTCTAAAAACTCCTAGTAAATCAAGTTCAGTTGCAAAGCTTAAAGGTAATAATCTCAATTTTTGTGCTAAAGTTTTTAAATTCACAGTCTTGCTTTCTTCAAATACCAATAAAAAGTAGTTTCCTATTTGATCTTTAACAAAATAATTATTACATTCTGTTCCATTTAATTTATCTTTTATAACTTTTGCATCTTTTCTCGTACATACTGGTGAATGCTCCAACAATTTGTATTTTATATTTAATATATTTAAAATTCTGTATATATTCATGTTTCCCTCTTCTTCATATATAGCTACTTTTCTAGCATTATAATATTATCCATTATTTCTTTACTTACCTTTTCTAGAACTTCTTTTTCCGGTTTGCTAGTTTTATATTCACTAAAATCTAAAGGTTTTCCATAATATATAGTTACTTTATGAAATGGCTTCATTTCTCCAGAAATATTTACTGGAATTACTGGAACTCCAGTTCTTAATGCCATAAATGCTGCACCATTTTGTGCTCTACCATTTTTAGCCATTCCCTTTCTTGTTCCTTCTGGAAATAGCATCAGTATTTCTCCATCTTTTAATACTTTTAAAGAATGCTTCATAGAGTCTAAGTCCATTTTTCCTCTTTTAACAGGAAATACAAGGCACTTATCTCCTAACCAATATATAAACTTATTTTTAAATAGTTCTTCTTTTGCCATAACATGCATCTTTCGTTTAGTGGAAGAAACTAAAATTGGTGCATCCCAATTGGATTGGTGATTAGCACACATAATATATGCTCCTTCTTTTGGAACGTTTTCCTTTCCCACTAATTTTACTCTAAATACAATTACTGAAAATATATGTACTAAAAATACTATTACACTTCTAAGCATTTCTGTTTCTCCTCAAATACAACTTAAAGGAATGCGAATTTGCACTCCTTTAAAATTATATATCATATTTACTTTTTTGTCTATTAATTACAATATTTTTTGTTTATTTTATTTCAAGCTTTGTGTCTCACTCTCTATAAGTGTTTCCACATTTTCTTAAGGACTTTTTGTAATTTCTTACACATTTTCCAAAGGACTTTTCTGTATTCTTACACATTTTATAAATGAGTTTTAATTTCTACTGTTTTTTAATACCTTTTCCATTAATGCATCTTGCAGTGTTTTTGAAAAGTTAATATTTAATTTCTCTGCTCTTTCATTTAACCAAAATGGTATTGTAAGATTCTTCTTTACCGACTTTCTACTCCCATATTTTTGACTATATGCTCCTAAGTCAAGCAATAATAAAGTTACAAATCCATTTTCATTTTCTAGTTTTATATCTTTTATATCACTTGCTTTTGGCACTTCTTCATTATTTTCTACTGATGTTAATAGCCATCCTAGTGCAGCATCTTCTGCCATTTGAATTGCCTCTTCTAGAGTATCTCCTTGTGTACAGCAACCTAATAAATCTGGAAATTGCACGCTAAACCCTCCGTCTTTTTCTTTATAAAAACATGCTGGATAAACAACTTTCATTGTTTTACCTCCTTAATCCCTGCTTGCTTTAATATCGCATTCAAGGTTCCTTTTTTTATATCTCCTCTATGTTTAGGTATTGTTACTTTTCCGCGGCTTCGTTCTGTGTCTATATTGTATATGAGAGCCAACAGAATCATAGTAATACCATCCATCTTTCTTTAGTATCTTTTCTAACTCAATAAATGTCATATTGCTCCTTTCTTAATATTAGCACGTATAATACGTATTGTCAATAAGTTTTTTAAGTTTTATTTGTGTTTGGAAATTTTTTAAGATTTAAAAATTAAATGATTTAAATTATGAATATATAATATAGTCATTTGCAGTCATTGTCAAGAAAAATCGTTCGACAAAATTCTACAAAAATAGAAGAGAAATGACCTAACATTTCTCTTCTACTTATCTAGCAATCTTACTCTCCTAATACTTCATCAATTTTTTCTTTAGCAGATGTTACTGATGTTAAATTTGGTACCATTACATATAGTTTTGTGCTTCCCATTGAATATGTTGATGAACTTGCACCTGTACCTGTTAAAGAATTTGATTTTATTGTCCATGAAGACATATTATTAATTTGATCTTTTACTAATGAACTAATATCATCTTGAGCAATATTAGTTTGAAAACTTCCTTTTAATGAGTCTAAGATATCTGTATATTTAGTTAATAAAGTAGTACTATTTAATACTTTTTTCATAATTGCTTCAATAACATGTTGTTGGTTTTTAACTCTTTGGTTATCTCCTGATGCAAAAGAATACCTTTCTCTACTAAATCTTAGTGCTTCTTCTCCATTCATATGATTATAGCCTTTTTTAAATGTATATAACTTATCACTAGTAGTAAAGCTATAATCTGAATATACATCAATTCCACCTAGTTTATCAACTAGTTTGATTACTGTTGTAAAGTTAACTCTTACATAATAATTTATATCAGTGTCAAGTAAATCTTCTGCAGTCTTAACAGTTTCATTTATTCCATATATTCCTGAGTGAGTTAGTTTGTCTTTTGCTCCATAACTATGAAGTGTAACATAATAATCTCTTGGAATTGAGGTTAATAAAACTTCATGTGTATTAGCATTAACACTCATTAGAATATTAGCGTCACTTCTTGACACATTACTTATATTTCCAGTTGTATCTATTCCACTAATATACACGTTAAACTTTCCACTATTAACACTATATTTACTACTTGTTGTTTCTTCAACCTTTGTACTTGTCTGAATTTCATGTTTTATAGTATAAAGTATTTTTGTACTCTCTTTGAAATTCTTTATTTCATCGCCTAACATACTATATTGTGTAGCACTAGTTAATATTACATCAACATTTTTGCCAATTAACTTATTACCTAAATCTAATAAGTTTTCTTGATTTACTAATGTAACTCTTACTTTCTTAGTTACTTCAGACTTCACATCGTCCACTACTTGGAAGAAATGTACATTTTTATCTTTTATATCTTCAACCTTAGCATATGTACTATCTTTTCTAACAATTAAATAGTATTCATCGGTTTCTTTAGCTTCTTGAAATACATCTCCTAAAAAGCTAATAGTTGCTAATGCATAGTTCGTTACATATATATATATACCTGAAACAAATAAGATAATTATTAAACTAATTATTGTTAGCTTGTACGTTTTATGTCTCTTTACTAAACCTATTACCATTGCTAATGTAAACACTATTTCTGCAATTGTAAATATTGTTATTACCCAACCTGGTAGCAAATTTAATTTTAATATAGCAATATAGAAAATTATTGTAATTACAACATACGCAAATGCTATTAGCTTAAAAAAAGTATCTAATGCTTTGTTATCTTTTCTTCCTTTCTTACTTGTAGCTGTGTCTTCCGTTCTCATTCTTTTACCTTGTGACATTTATTTTCCTCCTTATTATAGTTTTATTCTTTACACAATATGTCTGCTATTTTTTTACTTGCGAATCCATCTCCGTATGGATTCTGAGCTTTGCTCATTCTTTCATATTCTTCTTTATCATCTAAAAGCATTCTCATTTCTGTATAAATTTTTTCTGTTTCTGTTCCAACCAACTTTAATGTTCCAGCTTTTATTCCTTCTGGTCTTTCAGTTGTATCTCTCATTACAAGAACTGGCTTTCCAAGTGATGGAGCTTCTTCCTGAATCCCACCACTATCTGTTAAAATAAGATATGATTTAGCTAAAAGATTATGAAAATCTAATACTTCTAATGGTTCTATTAATTTTATTCGTTCATTGTCTCCTAATATTTTTTTAGCTATTTCTTGTACAAGTGGATTTTTATGTACTGGATAAACAACTTTTATGTCTTTTTCTTCTTCCACCACTCTTTTTATGGCCTTAAACATATTTTCTAAAGGTTCTCCTAAATTTTCTCTTCTATGTGCTGTTAATACTATTAATCTATCATTGCCTACCCATTCTAAAATCGGATGAGTATAATCTGATCTTACAGTTGTCTTTAGTGCATCTATTGCTGTATTTCCTGTAACATATATAGTTTCTATTTTTTTTCCTTCATCTACTAAATTTTGCTTTGACATCTCAGTAGGTGCAAAATTGTATTTTGCTATAATACTAGTAGCTTGCCTATTAAATTCTTCTGGATATGGTGAATATATATTATATGTTCTTAATCCCGCTTCAACATGCCCTACTGGTATCTGCATATAAAATGCACATAAAGCTGTTACAAATGTTGTAGTGGTATCTCCATGCACTAAAACAATATCTGGCTTTACTTCTTCTAACACTGGTTTTATTTTTGATATTATATTTGTTGTTATGTCAAATAGTGTTTGCTTATCCTTCATAATATCAAGATTATAGTCTGGTATCACATTAAAACATTCTAATACTTGTTTAAGCATTTCTCTGTGTTGTCCAGTAACACATACTATTGTTTCAATATGCTTTCTTGTTTTTAATTCTTTTACCAGTGGACACATTTTTATTGCTTCTGGCCTTGTTCCAAATACCAACATTATTTTTTTCATATTTTTTGATCCTCTCTTATTACTTTACATATATTTTATTAAAGATAATTTATTTTGTTATTTTCTCTCGTTCCTCTATATCTTTTTTATCTGTTATAATAAAATCCTTAATTTTATTATAAATATTTTTTATTATATTTAAATAATCTTCATTTTCATTTTTCAAAGTTCCTGTATCATCTCTTAATAATTTTCCCACATATACTAGAAATAATATATTATATATAACTATCTTTGTATCTGTAAGCAAAATATTTTCAAACATACTTACAATGAAATAATGCAAGAAAAAGTTTATATATTCAATTTTTCTTCTTTTTCTAAATATCATTATTAAAATGTATATGTTAAGTACTACATATAGGCATAAACTTATTATTCCATAATGTCCAAAAATTTGTATATATACGTTATGTGCATCACCTTTATTAGCTATTTCCATAAAATAGTTATCATTATGACCAAATAATGAAGTACCATCGTTTATTACATTTTCCCAAATTCTACCTCTTCCAGTAGTAATATCTCCATAAGAATTATATTTATTAAATAAAAATGATATTAAACTATTACTAGATAATATTAAACATATTATTAATACTGCACTAACTATTATCTTTTTTTTGTAAAAATTATTTTTCGTTAATATATAAATATAATTAATTCCTGAAATAATCAAAAATGATATCATACATGTTCTACATTTTGTAATTGCTATTAACATCACAAAGAAGGCGATAATAACAGTATATGCTATGATGTATCCATTTTCTCTAATTTTTCTTATAGTAATATTAATAGTTGTTATTCCAATTATAGTAATCAGTAATGATAATGCATTTCCACCTTTCATTATAAATAATAGTGGAATCAAATTAATTATACAAGCTATATTTAGGTGTTTATCTATATTGTAACTATTTTTTTTAAAAAAGAATATTGGTACTATAGATAACATAAGCAATATATCTATTATATTACTTCCTTTGTTTATGATTTTTGATATAAGTATTGAAATCAAGAACAATGACCATATCATTATAAAAAAAATATTCTTTTTCTGAAGGCTATTTTCTATTTCTTCAGCTTTCCCTTTTTTTAACATTAACATTATAAGAATATATAATAACAATACTACCAAATATCTATTACCTATTATCTCATGTAGTCCAAATCCTTCTAATGCGATTAAATTAGATAGAAATACTATCGCTGTACATATAGTCAGTAGCAGTACATCATAATCTTTAAATATATTAAAAAACTTTTTCACTTTTTCTCTCCTCTTTTATATTAACTATAGATTTATAAAAAACTATAATTGATATTATTGTGTATGCAACATAGGAAATCAAATATGTTATTGTATATCCTACGACTCCGTTTTCACATAAAAACATAAAACATACAATAAAAATCACAGCCCACAAAAGATTTAGCCAAAAGCATGTCCATATTTTTCCTATTGCTTGAAATATACTTCCAAATTGAGATTGTAATGCAAAAAATATTGACGCAATCATCATAATGTTAAATGGTAAAATAAATTTCAAGTAATAGTTTCCATACATCTTTAATAAAAAATAACTTCCTATCATTATAACAATAGTTGCTAATACCGAAAGTATTGTAGATATCTTTATCATTTTTTTTATAGTTTTTTTAAATTCCTCCATATTGCCATCTGCATATAATTGTGTATATATAGGTTTTACTTGTCCTAATTGTTGTGGCAAATAATTTAATATCGTAAACCATTGTAAACATACTGAAAATGCTGCAAATTCTTCATAACTATTATCCCTGGTAAAAATAAAATTAGTTATCCATAATATTGGAGTTGCAAATATTGTAGACAAAAATGCTGGGACAGCAACATCTCTGATAGCTATTTTTATTGTTTGATTTATTTCATATCTTAATTTTATTTGTCTACTATTTATTATCTTTTTTATCGAAATTCCAAATAATACTGCGGAAATAACTTGCAAAATTAATAGAGTAATTATTGTTCCCAAAATATCAAATATGTTAGTAATTATGATTCCAATAACTAACATTAATAAATTAGAGACCGTTTGCATTAAAGCTACAGTTTTATATTCTTCAAATCCCTGCAGAATACTTTGTAATATTGAGGCTATAGAAGTGAAAAATATAGTTCCTGCCGTTATTTTTATATATAATGATATATTTGTTTCTTGACTTAATAAATTTGATATTATATCTGAAAGAGCAAATACAATGACAGAAATTATAGCTGATAATATTGTATTAAATATTAATAACGTCTTAATAACAATCCCTGTCATATCCTTATCTTTATCTCTATATAAAGCAACATATCGCGTTAATGTTACACCTATTCCTGCTCCTGCAAAAACAATAAATGTTTGTACAGTATTATTTATTAACGAATAAATTCCATACTTCGTTTCTCCTAATATTCTTGCAGCTATAACATTAAATAGCATTAAAAAGGCCTTTGAAATTATAGTACCGCCTATTCCAAATAATATCGCATTAAAAAATCTTTTTTTTGTCTGAGTATTCAATATTTTATCAAACAGTCCCATTACTTCCTATTCCTCTTTCTTTTATCTTCTTTGCTGGTACTCCTCCAACAATTTCATTTTCTTTAACATCTTTTGTGACAACTGCTCCTGCTGCAATTATGGCACCATCTTCTATTGTTATCCCCGACATAATTTGTGCACCAAATCCAATCCATACATTATTACCAATTATGATATCTTTCTCTGTATGTCCTTGATCTTTTATATTAATTTTCAGATTATTATAATTATGCATGTCTGTCCTTATATGTACATTATACGATATTATTGTATTTTCACCTATTATTATCTTTGCTTTTGGACTAGCTATTAAATAGCCTCCATTTATACTACTTCCATTACCTATATATATATTATTTGGATATGCTATAACTGTTTCTCCCGATACATATATATTATCTCCATTTACAGCCTGAGTATTATATTGTGCTATTAAAATTTTTTTAAATGATTTTAATTTTACCGTAATCCATCCTAAATAATAATTTATATTTCTCTTCATTTTTATTTTTCCTTTAAAATCTCTATAAATATTTCTATTTCTTTTTCACTTGTGTTTCTATTATAATATTTCATATTCTTTTTAAAGTCCATTTGATTTAACAACTTGTTATATTTTTCTATAATATTTTCTTTACTAACATTATTATTATCAATAAATCCGTACATTCTTAAATTCATCAAATATCTCATGGCATACTGGTATATCAGAAGTAATTAAAGGTATTCCAAATGTAGCCATTTCACATGCCATTAGTCCTTGTGCATCTGTTCTGGTAGGCATTAATGCACATTTTGCTTCATTTAGGAGCTTTATGATTTCATTGTGATTGCAAGTCTTATCTAACCATTCAATATTTTTAGCTTTCTCATAAATATCAAAATATCTTCCTTTTCCCACAAGTAAAAATTTATGTTGTGGATTTCTTTGTGCTAATTCATTTATTATATCAACACAATACTTTGAACCGTCAAGATTCCCCCTTATTGTTATAAAGTCATATCGCTTTTCAATATTTAAATCATAACTGTTTTTTTCAAATTCCTCACCTATGCTATTATATGTAATAAATGAATTCGAGACTATTTCGTTTTCGTTTATTTTCATATTCTTTAAAAACATGTCTTTCATCCATTGACTTACAAAAATATAATATGATTTATTATTATTTTTTATAAAGAATTTTCTCCATACCTTTATTTTTATAAAATCATATATATCTTGTAACATAGTCATTTTCTTTTTCATGTATTTATATGGTTCAGAATAGTCCTTATTTATTTTTAATACTTCATGCCCATGAAAGAAAAATATATATTTTTCAAAATATTTCCCATATTTTTTAAAAAACATATAATGATTTCTTAAATTAGGTGCATGAGATATTACTAAATCATATGATTCATTTTTATGTTTTTTATATGTATTTAATGTTATAACTTTTATTCCATCTATTATATAATCATTCATAGCTGAAAAGTTTAAAACTTCAACATCAATTTTACTTTTTGCATAAAACATTGCTCTTGTATGAATATAAAAAGATGCAATTTGTCCATTTAAATTTGGATAATTAGTAGCTAATATTAATACTTTCATTTTACTATATATAGTACTTAGATGTTACAGTACTATCCTTTCTTTATTTATATTTTTAATAAGGTTTCTCTAATTATTGCTGCTGCTTTTCCATCTCCATAATAATTAATTTTATTATCATCAACTATTTTTGAATTTTGAATTTTAGAATATAACTCATTATTTTGGTGGAGTTGCATATTCGTTCAATATTCATACGTTTTTCATATTTCTACTCCTATAATAATTCAATATTATCTCTATTTTTTGCATCTTTCATTGCATTTCTTGTATCAAATATTGCTTTCGCATTTTTTTGTATCATTTCATAATCATAATTGCTATGTGCTGCTGTGAATATAACTAAATCAGCATCGCTTACTTTCTTTTCATCTATTTGGTCTAATCCTTTATGAATTTCACCTTTATATTTATACTCACTAATCCATGGATCATAGAATTCTACATCTGCTCCTTCTTTTTGTAATATCTCTATTACTCTTAATGCAGGGCTTTCTCTATAATCATCAATGTTGTTTTTGTATGCAACACCTAAAACTAATACTTTAGCTCCATTTAGAGCTTTTTTGAATCTCGTGCTTAACATTTTACTTGCTCTTTCAACACAATATTCTGGCATTCTATCATTTATAATTCCAGATGCTTGAATTAATGATGTATGGAAGCCATATTCTCTTGCTTTCCAGTCTAAGTAATATGGGTCAAGTGGAATACAATGTCCTCCTAATCCTGGACCTGGATAAAATGCTTGGAATCCATATGGTTTTGTTTTAGCAGCATCTACAACTTCCCATAAACTAATTCCCATTTTTTCACATAACATAGCAAGTTCATTAACTAATCCGATATTTATGTTTCTATATGTATTTTCTAGAATTTTTTCCATTTCTGCAACTGCTGGTGAAGATACCTCAAATATATCTGCTCCAAGTACTGCTCTATACATTTTAGCAATTACTTCTGTAGCATCTTTTCCAATTGCACCAACTACCTTTGGAGTATTTTTTGTTTTATATACTAAATTGCCTGGATCTACTCTCTCTGGTGAAAATCCTAAATAAAAGTCTTCTCCACATTTTAATCCTGAACCATTTTCTAGAATTGGTTTTATTAGCTCTTCAGTTGTGCCTGGATAAGTTGTTGATTCTAGTACTACCATAGTTTCTTTTGATAGATGTTCTGCTACTGCTTTAGAACTATTTTCTACATAACTAATGTCTGGTTGTTGGTGTTCATCAAGTGGTGTTGGAACACAAATTGCAACAAAATCAACATCTTTTATAAAAGAGAAATCAGTTGTTGCTTTTAGCATTCCTTTTTCTACTAGTTCTTTTAAGTCACTGTCTACAACATCTCCTATATAGTTATGTCCTTCATTTACCATATTTACTTTTGATTCTTGCACATCAAAACCTATAGTTTTAAAACCTGCTTTTGCTTTTTCTACAGCAAGAGGTAATCCTACATATCCTAATCCTACTACTCCTACTATAATTTCCTTGTTTTCAATTTTCTTTGTCAAATTTTCTTTCATTCCCATTTTAAATTACTTCCTTTCTCTGATATTATTTTATTTCTTTTACAATATCATTCTCCATTATATATTTTTTTCCACAAACTGGGCATGTAAATTTATTATCTACAAAGTTCATTCTTTCTGAACATTCACATACAAAGTATTTAACTCTTGCTGGATTGCCCATAACTAGTGCATAGTCTGGTATATTTTTAGTTACAACTGCTCCTGCTGCTACAAATGCATATTTTCCAATGTTGTGTCCACATACAATTGTTGCATTTGCTCCAATTGAAGCCCCTTTACCTATTAAAGTTTTTCTGTATTCATCTTTTCTCGATATAAAGCTTCGTGGATTTATTACATTTGTAAACACACATGATGGTCCTAAAAACACATCGTCTTCACATACAACTCCAGTGTATACAGAAACATTATTTTGAATTTTTACACCATTTCCTAAAACTACATCTGGTGATATTACAACATTTTGTCCAATGTTACAATTCTCACCAATTTTACAGTTAGGCATTACATGAGAAAAATGCCAAATCTTTGTGCCTTTTCCAATTTCAGATGGCTCATCCACATAACTAGATTCATGTACGAAATAGTCTTTACCTTCCATTTTCTTTCTCCTTTTTGTTATTTAATTATTTCTATAATAGCTTTGCTAATTTGCTCTATTTGTTCTTCATTCATGTATGGATGCATTGGCAAACTCAATACGCATTTACTTAATTTCTCTGCAACTTTTAAATCTTCTACATTAAAATTATAGTCTTTATAAACAATTTGTTTATGAAGTGGAATTGGATAATATACCATTGTAGGTATTCCCATTTCCTTTAGTTTTGTTTGTATTGTATTTCTTTGTTCTTCATTTTCTAATATTAGAGTATATTGTGCCCAACTGCTAACATATCCTTCTGGAACAAATGGTGTTTTTACAACTCCCTTTAATCTTTCAGTATACATTTTAGCAAATTTGTTTCTTTCATCTAGTTCATATTGCTCAAATGCTTCTAATTTTGGCAATAATATAGCTGCTTGAATTGTATCTAATCTTGAGTTATATCCTACTCTTACATTCTCATACTTATATGAGCCTTTTCCATGTACTCTTAATGATAGTAATAATTGATACATTTCTTCATCATCTGTAAATACAGCCCCACCATCTCCATAACATCCAAGTGGTTTTGCTGGAAAAAATGATGTTGTTGAAATATCTCCAAAAGAACATGCTTTTTTTCCACTAATTGAACCACCAAAACCTTGTGCTGCATCTTCAACTACTTTCAATCCATATTTATTAGCAATTTCTAATATTTCTGGGAAGTTAGCTGTTTGTCCAAATAAATCTACTGCAACAATTGCTTTTAAATTTAATTTTCCTTCACTTTTTACTTGTTCTATCGCCTTTTCTAATTTCTTAGCATCCATATTAAAAGTTTCATTAACATCTACAAATATTGGTGTTGCACCTTCTAATGATATTACTTCTGCTGAAGAATAAAATGTAAATGTTGGTACAAATACTGCATCTCCTTCTTTTACGTCAAGTACTCTCATAGCAAGTGTTAATGCATCAGTTCCATTTCCACATGTTACGCAATATTTTCTTCCTACATATTTTGCTAATTTTTCTTCTAGCTCTTTAACTTCTTCTCCCATTATGTAATGAGAATCATTTAATACTTTCTCAATATTTTTGTCTATCTTATCTTTTAAATGTGCATATTGTGCTTTTAAATCTATAAATTCCATTGTTTTCTCCTTATTTATCAAATCTTCCTACAAAATCCATTGTTGAACATTTATCTAATGGTAACTTAACTGGTCTACCTTCAGCAGCTGATTTATATATAGCAAGAACTAATTCTAATGCTCTTCTTCCTGCTTCTGCATCTACCAAAGGTTGTGTATGGTTTTGTATAGCTTGAATAACGTTTGTATAAAGTGGTGTGTGTCCAAACCCATAAATGTTTTTAGGCATTTCACTATTTTCTTCTTTTATTTTTTCTGATGGTTCATCTTGATTTTCAAAAGTCCATTCTTCAATAATATTAACTGATTTTCCACCTGCTTTTACTGTACCTTTTTGTCCAAAAAGATATAAAGTTTCTTCTAGATTTTTAGGGTATACATCTGTTGTACCTTCAATAATTCCATACGCACCATTTTTAAATTTAACAATTGCAATTCCTAAATCTTCTGCTTGAATGTAATCATGGTTTAAGTTATCTGTGTAAGCACAAACTTCAGTAATTTCATCGCCCATCATCCATCTTAATAAATCAATATTATGAATACATTGGTTCATTAAAGCTCCTCCGTCTTGTGCCCAAGTGCCTCTCCAAGGTGCTTGTGTATAGTAATCTTGACCTCTGTTCCATCTAATATGAGCAGTTCCATATAGCATTTTACCAAAGTCTCCATTCTCTACTGATTTTCTTATTTTTTGTATAGATTTATTAAATCTATTTTGATGGTTTGCACATACTACTAAAGCTTTTTCTTTTGCCTTTTCAACTATTTTATCTGCATCTTCCAAAGATAAAGCTATTGGTTTTTCTATAATAACATTACATCCTGCATCTAAACAGTCTAATGCAATTTTAGCATGTTCTCCACTTTCTGTAGCTATTGCTACTAACTCTGGTTTTTCTGTTTCTAGCATTTCATGGTAATCTGTATATTGTTTAAAGTTTCTGTCTTTCATTCCAACTTTTTCTATCAAAATGTCCATGTGTTCTGGAATTATATCACAGATTCCTACTACTTCCAAATTATTGTTTACTGCAGCCTCTAAATGATTTGGTGCAATTCTTCCACATCCTATTAGTGCATATTTCATTTTTCTACTTCCTCCTTAATTTTTTCTAGATAATCTACTAGATTCTTATATATTTTTTCTGCCACAAAATTTTCTTGATATAAATTTTGAGCATTTTTAGACATTGCTTCATATTTTTGTTTATCATTTTTTACATCTAAAATAAAATCACAAAGTTTCGAAGTATCCTGAGATGCTATTCCACATTCATTATCTTCTAATAACTTTTCCATATATCCTTCTGAAAATAAAATTACTGGTAAACCATATGATATATATTCGGCAAATTTATTTGATACACTCATTTGAAAATCAAATGTATTTTTATACGGTGCTAGTCCTAATTTTGAATTTTGTAATATATAGTTAAGTTCTTCTTTTTCCTTCCAACCTAGTAATTTTATATTTGAAGCATCCTTAACTTTTTCTTTAAGCTCTGCAAACTGTGGTCCATCCCCGCAAATATTTATTACTATATCCTTATCTTTTTCTAATAATTTTGCTAATTCAATAATTTTTTCATAATCAAACTGATTATTTATGGTCGCAAAAAATGAAAGATTAAACTTGTCCTTATCAATACTATTCATTTCTTTTGTTTCCACAATATTCCTATTGTTACTATCATATCCAATATAAAAATATTGGTCATATTTGCTTTTTTCTCTGTTTCCTTTTTTTAGTCCCCACTCTAACATTGCTTCGGAAATAGAATTTATTGCAAAAGCTTGTCTCATTATCTTTTTAGTTTTATAATTCATAATGTTTATATATGGACTTGCTATCAATGCTAATGGCTTTGATAAATTATGTTTAAATATATCTGGCCACAAATCTCTTATATCTATAATTACAGGTACATTATTCCTTTTTCCATATTTTATTGCTTCTTCTGCATAATCTATAGTTGGAAATGAAGCATATATCAAATCTGGTTTGTCAAGTTTTTTAGCTATTCTTGAAAACTTTTTTGCAATTACCTTATGGTTTATAATCCTACTAACAGATATGTTTCTTTTATATCCCATAGCATGTATCAAATATATCGAATAATTATCTGTTACGTTAACAATTGTATCTTTTTTATAGAGTTGCTTCTTGTGAAAATGATCAAATGTATTTGAAAACCATATAACATTATGCCCTCTTTTATTTAATTTCTCTGCCATCATTCCAGTTCTTAATAATCTTTGTTCTTTATTGACAACTGGCATTGGTTCACTAGATTGTAATAACCAAATATTCATATCTTTTATTTCCTTAATTCTCTAAAATACTGTTTTAAAACAAATTTTTATATCTTCCCATATACTAAATTTTTTAATATACTCTAAATTCCATTTCATTTTTTCTGGTAATATTCTTTTAACATAGATATCATCTATTTTTTCGCCTTTACTTAGGTATTTGTTTATTATTTCATCTTCATCTTTGTATTCTATACTTGCTCTTGATGAGATACCTGCTGGCATTAGTAATGTTGCTCTCATTTCATTTGAATATTCATTTACATATTTTTCAACTTCCGGCCTTGTTCCTACAAATGACATCTCACCTTTTATTACATTTAAAAGCTGAGGTAATTCATCTAATCTACATTTTCTTATTTTATTTCCAACTTTTGTAATTCTAGGGTCTTGTCCCATTGTAACTAAAGCCCCTTTTTTATCTGCATCTTGTACCATTGTTCTGAATTTAAATATTCTAAACTTTTTGCCATATTTAGTTATTCTTTCTTGCCTATAGAACACCGGACCTTTTGATTCTAATTTTATCATTATTGCTAATATTAACATTATTGGAGATAAAATTATCAATAAGATCAAAGCTGCAAAGAAGTCAAAAAACCTTTTTATTATTAAACTAAACTTTTTATGCTTAAGAATTTCATAGTATTCTTTGACTTCATTGTTTTTCATGTTTTCAGACAAGGCTTCATATTTCTTTAATATCATTTTGTATATTCCTCAATTATTTCCTTAAAGTTATTTATAATATAATCTACTTGTTCATCTGTTAATTTGCTATATAGCGGTAAAGTAATTTCATTTTTATAAAAATCAAATGCATTTGGATAGTCCTTTATGTCAAAGCCTAATTTTTTATAAGCTGTAAGCATTGGAAGTGGTTTGTAATGCACATTACAAGCAATTCCTCTTTCTGCCATTTTTACTATTATTTCATTTCTTTTTTCTTCGTCTATTCCTTTTATTCTTATAAAGTATAAATGTCCTGATGATCTATGATTTTCATTTCTATGGTTTAATACCATTACAGGTAAATCTTTAAATGCTTCATTGTATTTGCTTATAATTTCATGTCTTCTTTCTATTAGTCCTTCATATCTTTCCATTTGGGCAAGTCCTATTCCTGCCATGATGTCTGTCATATTACATTTGTAATATGTATCTACAATGTCATATTCCCATGCACCTAATCCATTTTTGTGCATTGCATCTTTTGTTTGTCCATGTAAAGAAAGTAATTGATATTGTTTATATATTGCTTCATTGTCTAAACCTTCTTTATTTTTCCAGGTTGCTGCACCTCCTTCTGCTGTTGTTAAGTTCTTAACAGCATGGAAAGAAAATGTTGTAAAATCAGCAATTTCTCCTGACATTTTTCCATCTTTTTGTGCTCCGATTCCATGTGCACTATCCGCTACTACAATTATTCTATTATATAGTTTTTGTATTTCATTATTTGGTTTAAATAAATTCTTCTTTTCTTCTACTATTTTAAATATTTTATCATAGTCAACTATAATTCCTGCTATATCAACTGGTATAATTACTTTTGTTTTTTCTGTAATAGCATTTGCAAGTTTTTCATAATCCATTTCAACTGAATCTTTCTGTGTATCAACTAAAACTAATTTAGCGCCTAAATGTGCAACCGGACTAGCTGATGCTGTATACGTATAAGCTGAAGTTATTACCTCGTCGTCTTCGCCTATGCCTAAAATTTTTAGTGTTAATTCTAGTGCGGCTGTTGCTGAATTTAAACATACTGCTTTTTCCGTATGACATAGATTTGCAATTTCTCTTTCAAATTGTTTTGTTTTAGGTCCTGTAGTAATCCAACCTGACTTTAATGTATCTATAACTTGTTCAATTTCTTTTTCACCAATATCTGGTGGTGAAAATGGTATGTTCATTTTTACATTCATCTATTTCTTCTCCTTATTTACCTCTTCTGGTTCCCTGTAAGTAGGTACTACTTCTTTCATAGCATTTTTAATGTTTTCATTAGAATATTTTTCGTTGTATTCTAATTCTTTTAGTATGTTTAATTTTTCTTCAAGTTCTGTCATTTCCATGTGCATTGGTTTGCTTATAAATATCTTGTCATGCTTTGTTGATGTTAAGCCTTCTTCTGACATTAGTATTTCTTCGTATAGTTTTTCGCCTGGTCTTAGTCCTGTTATTTCTATTGGTATGTCTACATTTGGTTCATAGCCTAACAATTTTATTAAACTAACAGCCAGGTCATATATTTTTACAGGTTCTCCCATATCTAGTACAAATATTTCTCCACCTTTTGCGTATGTTACTGCTTGTAATATAAGTTGTACTGCCTCTGGTATTGTCATAAAAAATCTTGTGATGTCTTTATGTGTTACAGTAACTGGTCCACCTCTTTCAATTTGCTTTTTGAATAGTGGAATAACTGATCCATTACTTCCTAATACATTACCAAATCTAACTGCTACATATTCTGTTTTGCTTACTTTGTTTTTGGCTTGTACTATCATTTCACAAACCCTTTTACTTGCTCCCATTATGTTTGTTGGGTTTACAGCTTTGTCTGTTGAAATTAATACAAATTTTTCTACTCCATATTCGTCTGCACAATTTACCACATTGTATGTTCCAAATACGTTGTTGTGTATTGCCTCTAATGGGCTTTTTTCCATAAGTGGTACATGTTTATGTGCTGCAGCATGAAATACTATTTCTGGCTTATATGTTTCAAATACATTATTTAGTCTTGCTTTATCTCTAATACTTGCAACAATTGCTTCTAAATTAAGTTTTGGATATTCTGCTCTTAGTTCCATTTCTATATCATACAAATTGTTTTCATATATGTCTAATATTACCAATCTTTTAGGATCATATTTAACAATTTGTCTGCATAGTTCTGAACCTATTGAGCCTCCTCCACCTGTTACTAATACAGTTTTATTTTTTATTAAAGAATTAATGTTTTTGTTATCTAGGTGTACTGGGTCCCTTCCTAATAAATCTTCAATTTGAACATCTCTCAGGCTGTTCATAGCTCCCTGTTTTGCAATTACTTCTAATGTTGTAGGTAATACTCTTGTTTTTACTCCTGTCTCTTGGCAAATTTCCAATATCTTTTTTCTCGAAACTGCATCTATTTTGTTTATTGCAAAGAATATCAAATCCACATTTTTTTCTTTTGCTATTTTAGGTATGTCGTATCTTGTACCTAATACTTTAATTCCTAAAATATAGTGGTTTATTTTGCTTATATCATCATCTATAATTCCTACAATATTGTACTTGTCTCGCATGTTATTTTTTATAGCTATGATGATTTCTCTTGCACCCATCCCAGCGCCAATTATAAGTAGATTATTAGCTTTATTGTCTTGATTTTTATTTATCTTTTCGTATTTTGACATTCTCCTACTTAGAATTGATCTTCCAGCCAGCCTATACATGACAAAAGTGCCAGCGATTAATACTCCTGACAATACATTTACTTTTAAATTTATATATTCCAAGTTAAAAGCTTTATATACTATTGATAAAATTATCATTGATAGGAATGCACTAATTATATATTTTATATAATCTTTTCCTACTTCATAACGCATCATATTTTGATACATATGAAAAATATTTAAAAAGATTTGATATACAATAACTACCACTGCTATTTGCATCACAAGTGCTTTGATGTTATCAATAGGTACATTTAGGAATAATATTGACGCTATATAACAACTGATAATAATTAATATATCTATTAAAATTAAAAGAACATTTCTATTCTTTTTAATTATTTCTTTCATTTTATTTCCCCTTAAATTTTACAGTTTTATGCACCTACAATTCTATAATAATACTCGATAAAAAGCAACCCTTTTTGCGACATTTTCTAGTATCTTTTGCATAAAAATATGTCAAAATTCATTAAGACCTAATTTAATGAATTTTGACATTTATTAACCTATTGGTTTTATTCTTTTATCAAATATAATATCTTTCACTTTTCCCTTTACTTGTCCTATTGTTAAATATGTTGTATCTATTACAATTGCATCTTCTGCAATTTTTAAAGCTCCTACTGGTTTATGCATATCATTATAGTCTCTTGTTTTTATAGCTTCTAGTACTTCCTCATATGTCATATCAATTCCTTTTTCTTGATTTTCCTTATATCTTCTTTGTGCTCTTTCTTCAACACTTGCATCTAAGTAAATTTTTACATCTGCGTTTGGAAATACTACTGTTGTAATGTCTCTGCCTTCCATTATCACATCTGCATTTTGTGCCATTTTTCTTTGTAGCTCTACCATTATTTCTCTTACTTCTGGTATTGATGATACTGGAGAAACAAATGCTGATACTTCTTTGGTTCTAATCTCTTTGCTCACATTTTCTCCATTCAAATACACTTGTTGTTCTTCACCTTCATTTTTCATTTTTATATCAATGTTTTTTGCAATTTGTATAATTCTCTCTTTTTCTTCTATACTTGTTATTTCTTGTCTTAAAGCTTGAAGTGCAACACATCTATACATTGCTCCTGTATCTATATTTACAAGTCCTAACTCTTTTGATATTAGTTTTGTTATTGTTCCTTTTCCTGTTCCTGCTGGTCCATCAATTGCTACTATAAATGACATATATTTATTCCTCCTCTTTTCCTTTTTTCTCTGGCATGTAAATAGCTTTTGCCACAATTGTAATATCTTTTACATTCATTGTTGTAAGTTTTTCAATTTCTTTCCTAATTTTATCTTTAAATTCTCTTAATGCTGTTAATATATTAAAGCCGAAAACTATAGATACTTCCATATATATATTTGGTCCTTCTGGTGTACTTTCTACTCTTGTTTTTAACACTTTATATATTGCATCTGAACGTGTTGCTAGGTACTCTGCAATTTGTCTAAACACAGAATCTGAAATTGTAAAGTTTCCTAAGTAGCTAAATGTTGGTCTTATTATTGATTTTTCCGCTATGTATGGATCTTTGTCTTTTCCTTTGAATTTAAATATTTGAAGTGGATCTAATATATATCCAGAGAAATCTTTTTTTATTTCAAAGGTTGGTACTGGAATAACATGTTTTCCTTGTGTTGTACGTATTCTTTTTGCTTCTTCCATTTCTGCCTCTGTAGCCACATCTTGAATATATATTCTCTTACTAACTTTAGGTAGTCCTAGGTTTTCAGTTATTTTATCTATCATGCCATCAGAAGTACCCAAAATCAATATAGATTCTGGTTTATACTTTCTTATTGCTTTTCTCATTTCATTTCTATCTTTTTCATTTATGAATATTGCCTTTTTTACAGTTTCCACTTTTGTTGGAGCTTTTTTGGCTGATGTTCCTGCTACTACATTATTCTCGCATACTAGTAGTCCATCATCAATAATGTATTTTATATTGTTCTCTTTTGCCACCATTTGTGCCCTATAGCTTTTCCCTGTTCCTGATGGTCCAACAAATGAATATACTTTTATGTCATCAGTTGAATTTAAATTATTAAATAGTAATTGCAATGTTTTTCTCCTTTAATTATCTTTTTCTATTAAGCATATAGAATAATTATATCCATGATATTCTGTATTAAAAATTTCTTGTTTTATAAGTTCTATTCTATCTCCATACTTTTCTTTAAATTCTTCATATATACTATAATTATCTGAATTTACAATCCAGATTCTTCCTTTGTAATTTTCTAATGTTTCAATATTATTTGTGTAAATCATTTCTTTGCCAAATGCTTTGTATGCTGGTTCAACATTCCAGTTTTCATAGTCATAAAAGCAGTTTGGCACATCTACTAATTGCATACTTATAGTAAAACCACTTCCTCTATTTCCAAATAATATCATATCTCCTTGTTGTAAATCTTGTTTTACATATTCTAGTGGTACTTTATTGTTTTCAGCATAGTTCATTTTACTTACATTTAGGTTCACCAATATTGCCACTGCAAGTGTAATAAGACAAATCATTATTGTTAGCAATTTATTTTTATCCTTTGCAATAAAAAATGCCATAAAAAATATAAATAATCCTGTTAGGTTTAAAAAGTAACGAGCATATAATATTGGTGTTTTTAGAGAAATAATATACATTGTTACAAATACTATCAAATAAACACCTATAGCCAATCTACCTGCTGTTTTTTCTCCTTTATTTGCTATAGCACAATATATGCAATATATTAATAATATTATTCCTAATGCTACTGATGTCCATTGTGGAACAAACATTATATCTAGATTTCCTGTAAATTGAAAACAAAATATTTGTAATAGTAATTTTGCTGATGGTGCAGAAATCCAATATCCTTTTGAAACTCCTGTTATTTGGTTTAGCAAGCTATATAGCCATGGTATATATAATATTATTTGTACTATAGCTGAAATGGTAAAGCTTTTTAATTCTTTAGTATAGCTTTTTTGCTTTATTGCATTTTTTAATAAATATATAAATAATAATAAGTTTATTATTCCGGCTGTTGCTAAAGCATAATAATGTGTATATGCTGACGCCAAACTAAATATAGCAAATATTATCCAATTTTTTGTACTTGATTTTTTATATATTCTGTAAGCATATATTGCCATTATGGTTACGAACAGCATTCCCCATGTGTACATTCTAATTTCACCAGAATATACTGATGCTATTGGTAAAAAGAATGTAAAAAACGAAAATAGTATACCTTCTTTTTCTCCAAAATCTTTTTTTATGTGTGTGTATCCTAGGATACCTAATATTGCAATTGGTATCATTGATGCAATTCTATATAAATATATGTTAGAACCAAATATTATATATATTAAATGTAATATCCAATAATATAATATTGGATGAACATCATTGCTCCCTATTTGCCAAATATCTATAAAGCTTTTATTGGCCATTCCTACAGAATAACTTTCATCAAACCATAAATTATTATGAAATACTGGTATTGTTATAAATATTATTCCTAATATTATTATTGCAATATGTAGATATTTTGTTTTTTTCATTTTTGCGCTCTCCTTTTGTTACAAATTATATCACTCTTACATTTTATTGTCTACACTAAAAAGGTGACTTTTGGAACGGGATCAAAAGTCACCTTTTTTATCATTAGTCGCATCTCCATTGCCACTCACTGGTATTGTGTCTCCTAAGTAAGTTGGTTCTGGTTTAATTATACATTTAAAGAAATCTTTATCTCTTGCTAAGACTTCTCTTAATTCTCTTACAACTTGTCCTCTATACTCTCTTGGATCTGACGCTACTCCATATGCTTCTATTCCTAGTTTTTCAGCTACATATAAAGCTCTATGTAAATGATATTTTTGTGTAACAATTATTATTTTTTGAGCTTTAAAAATTTCTTTTGCACGATATACACTATCATAAGTAGAAAAACCTGCATGATCCATGAATATATCTTCTGATTTTACACCTTTCTCAATTGCAAAATCTTTCATAACATTTACTTCGTCATATTCTTCCTTTCCATGGTCTCCACTCATTATTATTTTTGAAGAAGTTTGATTATTATATAGTGTAATCCCTTGTAATAGTCTATCTTCTAGCATTGGACTTGGTTTATCTCCCCATATTCCTGCACCTAATACTAAAATGCAATCTACATTTTCTAACTCTTTTGCTTGTTTTTCTGTTACTATTTTACTTTTGGTTTTATTTACCACATAAAAGTTTATTGACAACATCATTATTCCAATAAGTGCACATAATATTAATATTATAATTATCAAAATTTTAAGCATATTTTTCTCCCTTTGTTTTTCCATAGTTTTACCTCTCTTTTACTACTTTATAAACTATTTCTTAGTCTAAATTTTTATGCAAAAAGGTGAGTTTTGACTCCATCTCCAAAGTCACTCAAAAAGCGGCAAGAAAAGTTTAACCTTTCTTGCCGTATTTATTAACTTTGAACTTTTTCTGTTTCTGCTACTTCATGAATAGCAATTTTTCTAACGTGTTCAATTTTTTCCCATGTAGTGTCACGTTTGAATAAACATTTAAAGTTTATAGCGATCCATGAGCCTAAGAATAATGGATAGCATAATAGTCCTTTAATCATTGGCTTGATAGGTCTTTTATCTAATAACATTATTAGTACTGCCGTTCCAATTGGTAATAGGAATGTTGGTATTACATATCTTAACATATTCATAGCTAAGTCCATGCTTGTCATTCCATCTCCTGCGTACATAATAACATTTATTAGTAGTAATACAAGTGTAAGTATAAACATTGGTATACTTCCTATAATGTATAAAAATCCATCAAAGTTCATTATTGTTTTGTGTTCTTTAACTGCTAACGCTAATGGTTTTGTATATTCTTTTATACATTGCATATGTCCAACTGTCCATCTTGTTCTTTGTTTCCAACTTTGTTTAAATCCTAAAGGTTGTTCATCATAAACTACTGCATCTACTGCCCATCCTAATTTTTTACCTTTAATTATTCTTTTTAGTGAGAACTCAATATCTTCAGTTAGAGTTTTTGTAATCCAGCCTTCTGGTTTTACTACATCAAACTTAACCATAAATCCTGTACCATTGATTAATGGTGAAAGACCTACATTGTATCTAGCTAAATGATAAAAACGGTTCATTGTCCAATAGAATATTGCATATCCTGCTGTAATCCAGTTATCTGTTGGATTTTTAATATCTCTGTATCCTTGAACTACATCTTCACCTTGACAAAGTTTTTTATTCATATTTTTGATAAAGTTTTTGTCTGCAACATTATCTGCATCAAATATGCAGAATGCATCATATGGTGCATTTTCATCAATTTTTTGTCTCAAAAACCAGTTTAATGCATATCCTTTTGTTTTTTTGCTTGGGTCAAATCTTTCATATACAATTGCTCCTGCTGCTCTCGCAACGTCTGCTGTTCTATCTGTACAGTTATCTGCAATTACATATATGTCTAATAACTCTTTTGGATAGTCTTGAGCTTTTAAACTTTCTATTAATTCTGTTACTACATTTTCTTCGTTATGGGCTGGAATGATTGCCATAAAACGATGATTTTTGTTTACAAGCATTGGTTTATCTTTTAATTTTACTAGTGAACATACACTAATTGCTAATTGGTACAACCAAAATATTGTTATAATCCATACTAATGCCTGTTGAACAATATATAAGTATTCCATGTTTTTCTCCTTTTCTTAATTTCTAGACTTATTATATACATGTCATTAAAATAATTCAACCATTTTAATTAAATCTTAATATTTATTCTTTTTCTTCGGTATTTCCTGCTTCTAAGTCTTTCATGTTTAAATTAATTCTTCCTTGGTTATCAATTTCAGAAACTTTAACTGTTACTTCGTCTCCAACACTTAAAACATCTTCAACTTTTTCTACTCTTTTACTTGATATTTTAGAAATGTGTAATAGACCCTCATTTCCACCACCAATATCAACAAATGCTCCGAATGGCATAATTCTTGTTACTTTTCCATTATAAATTCCACCAACTTCAATAATTTTAGCTATATCTAAAATCATATCCATAGCTTTTTTACCACTTTCTGAGTCATTAGCATATACGCATACTTTTCCGTCATCATTTATATCAATTTTAACTCCTGTCTCGTCAATGATTTTGTTAATCATTTTTCCACCAGGTCCGATAACATCTTTTATTTTGTCTTTGCATATGTTTGCCATCATGATTTTTGGTGCATATTTAGAAACTTCTTTTCTTGGTTCGCTTATAACTGGTAACATTATATTATCTAAGATATAATCTCTTGCAACTTTTGTTCTTTCGAAAGCTTCCTTAATTATATCATATGTTAGTCCATCTATTTTAATGTCAACTTGTATAGCAGTAATTCCATCTTTTGTTCCACCAACTTTGAAATCCATATCTCCAAAGAAGTCTTCAATTCCTTGAATATCTGTAAGCATAATGTATCTGCTTGGATCATTCTTGTCTGTAACTAATCCTGTTGAAATACCTGCTACTGGCTTTTTAATTGGGACACCTGCATCCATCAATGCTAATGTACTTCCACAAATACTTGCTTGTGATGTTGAACCATTTGAAGATAATACTTCTGATACAACTCTTATAGCATAAGGGAATTCTTCTTCTGATGGAATAACTGGTACTAATGCTTTTTCTGCTAAAGCACCATGTCCAATTTCTCTTCTGCCTGGTCCTCTTGATGTTCTTGCTTCACCAACACTATATGCTGGGAAGTTATATTGATGCATATATCTTTTTGTTGTTTCTTCATCTAAACCGTCTAATTCTTGTGCTTCACTACTTGTTCCTAATGTTACTATAGACATTACTTGAGTTTGTCCTCTTGTAAATATTGCACTACCATGTACTCTTGGAAGTACACCTACTTCACATGAAAGTGGTCTTATTTCGTCTATTTTTCTTCCATCTGGACGTTTATGTTCTTCTAGAATCATTTCTCTTACACAAGCTTTTTCTAAGTCATGTACGCTGTCTGCAATATCTGTTTTCTTTTCTTCTGCAGCTTCTTCTCCGTACTTTTCTACAAAATATGCTGTAATATCTTCTGTGATTTTTTCAATGTTTGCATCTCTTACAGTTTTATCTGTAGCTTGTACATCTTGATACATTCTGTCTTTGAAGTTTGCTACTATTTCGTTATATACTTCTGGATCTGTAGCAAATGATTTGTATTCAAATTTTGGTTTTCCTATTTCTGCTTTGATGTTAGAAATAAAGTTACATATTTTCTTAATTTCTTCATGTGCTGTTTTAATTGCTTCAAGCATTGTATCATTTGGTATTTCGTCAGCACCAGCTTCTATCATAGTGATTTTTTCAAGTGTTCCTGCTACTGTTAATGTTAATCTGCTTTTTTCTCTTTGTGCTAATGTTGGGTTTATAACTATTTGGTCATCAACATATCCAACTGCTACTGCTGCTGTAGGACCTCCAAATGGAATGTCTGATATAGAAAGTGCAGCTGATGCACCGATCATAGCACATACTTCTGGACTATTGTCTGGATCTACTGATAATACAGTTGCTACAACACATGTATCATTTCTAAAATCTTTTGGAAATAATGGTCTTAAAGGTCTGTCAATTGCTCTTGATGTTAATATAGCTTTATCTGCTGGTTTTCCTTCTCTTTTTGTAAATCCTCCTGGGATTTTACCTACTGCATATAGTTTTTCTTCATAATCTACTGATAATGGGAAAAAGTCTATTCCCTCTTTTGGTTCTTTTGCTGCTGTTACGTTCACCATAACAACTGTCTCTCCATAACGTACTACTACATTTCCGTTTGCAAGTTCTGCAATTTTTCCTGTTTCAATTGATAAAGTTCTTCCTGCTAATTGTGTTTCGTATTTTTTAAACATAAATTTTTCTCCTTTTTATTTTATTTATATTATAAGCAATATGAAAATTAGCGTAACCTCTATTATATGCTATATTTAGTAGCACATGATACAAGCTACTTTCTAATTTTTATTGCTTTTAATACCTTAATATTTTTCCTTTTTAACTAAGATAATATTCGCAAATTTGGACGTTTGGCATGAAAGCAAAACGTCCAAATTGTAAATTATTTTCTTAATCCTAATTTTTCAACGATGTCTCTATATCTTTGAACATCTTTTTTAGCTAAGTAGTTAAGTAAGTTTCTTCTTGCACCTACCATTTTTAAAAGTCCTCTTCTTGAATGATTATCTTTCATATGAACTTTTAAATGAGCTGTTAATTCATTGATTCTTTCTGTTAAAAGAGCTATTTGAACTTCTGGAGAACCAGTATCTTTTTCATCTCTTTTATAAGTTTCAATGATTTCTTGTTTTCTTTCCTTTGTCATTTTATTTTCCTCCTATATTTTATTTGCCTTAAGCTGAGTTTTAGTTTGGAGTGTTATCCCCTAAAACTAAGTAAAAGGTATATAAGGTACCTTTAAACGGTACCTTATATATAATAGCATATTTTTCCAACAAAATCAAGAGTTTAGTGTTATTTTATTAAATTTTAAGTTACTAGATAATGGTTTTTAATAGGAATACTGAAAAACGCTTGAAATTATAGCAAAATTTGTATATCTTCTAAAATCACTTTATCGTATTCAAAATATCCGTTTATCATAACAACATCTTCGTGTTTCAAATTTGCATAAACATAATCTGCCATTTCGTCATATGCCATTATTTCTATTTCTTGTTTATCGCATACTGTTATAACTCCAAATCTAGCTATTGAAATATGTTTAGAATTTAATATAAAATCAAATTTAACTTCTGTTATTACTTTTCCTATTATAAATACTTTATTCATTCTTAATTTCTTTTACTTGCTCTTTTGTTTTTATTAAAATAATTCCATCATCCATGTATCTATAATAGTACTTGCAATGTAGTTTATGTTTTATGTATTGGTCTAGTTCATTTAAATATATATTTGCAAACATTTGTGAAGTATAGTTTCCAATAGGTAAGTTTTTTATATAAAAAAATTAGTAGTATAAAATCATACTACTAATTAAGGATATTAAAAAAAATTTACACACTAATCTTGACAAGCTCAATTTTCTCCTTTAGCGTTTTTGATGCGCTAAAGTACGTGTTAAGCACATTAGTGCTAACATCGTATTTATTCATTTTTTCTGGTTCATTGAACCAGTGGTCAGTGCTACTTTACATAAAGTAGGGGCCTAAAGGAAAGGCTGTAGCTACTGTCAGTCGCAATGAGGTCGATACGAAGACTCGTGTAGAAGTTGGAATTGTCGTAGTAGCCTCCTCTAAGAGTACAAGGGTAAGCATTACTGCTAAGCGTGTCAGTGCTGTATTCTGTGGTCAATTCATATAAATTTCCTGCCATATCAAATATTTTACATTTTTCGTCTTCTGTTGAACCTGTGTTTTTTAATGTTCCATTACCATCTGCTTGATTTGCATAGTTACTGTTTCCCATTGCTTGTATATATACTATTGCTGTATCCCATGCATAACTATTTATTAAATCACTTTCTACATATTTATCATTTTTATACATATTTTGACTTACTAGTGCTGCTTGTGGTTGTGTTATAAAATTCCATAGTGTTCCTTCTTTATAATTCATACTACTAGTACTATTGGCTGTTGATACTTTTGATAATGGTTTTGCATTACCAAATTTTGTTGCTGTATCTGTTCCGGAGCTATTATATCCACTTCCATAACTTGCTTCATATCGAGCTATATAGAATCCTTTATTTGTTTCTGTTTTTTCTATAAATTCCTTTAAATTTTTAGCCGTTGTATTTGTTCCTGTTAAATCACTCTTTTCATTTGATGTTCTTGAACCGTTTAATTCATAATAATAACTTCCAGCTTTATATTTTGTATCTAATGTCCCTGCTGTTGCTTGGGCTAAGGTAGTTTGATCATATTCTGAGCCTTTTTGTATTGGAGTTGGTGTTCCATCTTCATATAAACCTGTTGTAGAATTTTTTTCTCTTTTAAATGTATACCTTCCTAATGTTATTTCTACTTCACTTCCATCATCTTTTTTTATTTTATTACTTCCATCTCCATTTATATTGCTTACCGGTACCCATACAAATTGATTTCCTTCTTTATCTTCTATTACTACTCCTTGTTCTACACTTTCTCCTGAATCTTCTGATATTTTAAATCCTCCTGGTACTACTACTTGATTACCTTTTTTATCTTTTGCTATTACTGTTGTGCTCTCACTTGTTGTTCTATCATTTGACGTTAAACTTGAATCTGTTATTAATGGCTTTTCTGTTGGAGTTTCATCTCCTCCTGTTGTATTTCCACCTGAGCTTCCATTTGTTTTTCCGTCTATCCAATTATTTAGCTCATTTATTGAGTCTAAGTCATTTTGTGTTGCTTCATCCATTTTGTTTTGGGCATCTTTTGCTCTTTTTATTATTCCGTTTTCACTAAATATTGCATTTAAACTTACTCCTGCTAAAATTAGCAATACCACAATAGTTACTACTAACGCAATTAGAGTAATACCTGTTTGATTTGAGTAATTTCTTCTTGCTAATTTTTTATTTATTTTTATCTCTTTACTTATTTTATTTTCTTTTTTATTCAAGGCTATATTCCTCCTCTTTCTTAAGTGTTTTTATTATGCTTTTTTCTATTTTGTATTTAGTATGTACAATTTTTTCCTTTTTATGCACATTTACTCATTTTTAACTGTATTTCGCAGGTTTACTCTATATTAAATTTTCAATGTGCAAAGGTCAGATTTTTATCTTACAAAAAATAAAGTAAGATACTTGTACATATCTTACTTAAGAATACCATAACATTTTTTTATTTTCAATACTTTTCTTTAATTTCTATCGACTTACTTAAATTTTAAAACAGGTGCAGAAATATAATTCTACACCTGTAAGGAGTTATCGCAACTTAGGGACATACATAGTAGGATATTTTACATCAAGTGTCACTTTTCTTTCGGGATTATATACTCTTTTAGTCCCGATTCTTTTGACAAGGATAATAGCTACCTGCCCCTCATTGTCCACATATCTGCGAATCCGATATCCTTCAATTTCGTAGATATTGTCCAATTTTCCATCTAATCTTAAAGGTTTCTCTTGGTCTTTTTGTTTTGCACCCTCTCCATACATCTTGTTCAAGTTCCTGCCGTGTGATATTGTGCACATATTCTCGACTCCTTTTTATTTTTAGGATTTCTCCTTATGTTATATATTATACCACCCGATACTTAATGTTTCAAGTTTTATACTGTTTTAGTCTTTCTATTGCTTCTAAGCTTTCTTGATAATCTCCAAAGCCGGTTAATCTAAAATATCCTTCTCCACTTGGTCCAAATCCACTTCCGTGGTATTCCAACTATTCCAATATTTTCTAGTAATTCATCAAAAAATTCCCATGATGTTTTTGCATTTGGAACCTTTAGCCACACATATGGTGAGTTTACTCCACCATACACCTCAAATCCAGCATCTTCTAATCCTTGTTTAATTGTCTTTGCATTTTTTAAATAATATTGTATGTTGAATTCTATATCTCTTTTAGCTTCTGGTAAATATGTTGCTTCTGCACCTCTTTGTGTGATATATGATTCTCCATTAAACTTAGTATATTGTCTTCTAGTCCATAAATTATTTATTGAAACCTCTATATTATTGCTTGTATATCCCTTTAAAACTTTTGGCACTATTGTATAACTGCAACGAACTCCTGCAAATCCCGCTGTTTTTGAGAAACTTTTAAATTCAATAGCTACCTCTTTTGCTCCTTCAATTTCATAAATCGAATGTGGAATATTTTCTTCTGTTATATATGCTTCATAAGCTGCATCAAATAATATAACTGATTTATTTTGTTTTGCATATTGTACCCATTCTTGTAATTGTTCTTTTGTAAGGGCCATACCAGTAGGGTTATTAGGATAGCACAAATATATTAAATCTACTTTAGTTTTAGGAATCTCTGGTACAAAATCATTTGTACTATTTGTTACCAAATATATTATATTTTCATAGTTAGTTATATGTAATTCTCCGCTTCTCCCTGCAATAACATTAGCATCTAAATATGCTGGGTATACCGGATCTTGAATAGCTACTTTATTATTTATATCAAATATGTCGTTGATATTCCCTATATCACTATTTATACCATCTGATATAAATATTTCATTCAAACCAAATTCAATGCCTTTAGATAGATAATCTTCTTCTAGAATTTTCTTTTTCAAAAAATCATATCCAAGTTCTGGCCCATATCCTCTAAATGTTTCCTTGTTCTGCATTTCATCGCAAGCCTTTTTCATAGCTTCTACAACAGCTTTTGGCAAAGGTAAAGTAACATCTCCAACTCCTAAATTTATAACCTTTTTCTCTGGGTTTTCCTGTTTATATTTTTCTACCTTTTCTGCAACTGTAGAAAACAAATAATTATTTTGAAGTTTCAAAAAGTTTTCATTTACTCTATTCATCGATCCACTCTCCTTTAAATACAGTTACAGCTGGTCCTGTCATATGCACATGATTATTTGGCTTCCATTCAATTTCTAAGTTTCCACCTAATAATTGAACATTAACTTTTCTGTCTGTGTATCCATTTAGTCTACTAGCAACCACTGAACTACAAGCTCCTGTTCCACATGCCAAAGTTTCTCCTGAACCTCTTTCCCATACTCTCATTTTTATATTATTTTTATCTACTACCTCTACAAATTCAATATTGGCTTTCTCAGGAAATATATCAGCATTTTCTAAAATAGGTCCATATTCTGCTACTTTGAAATTTTTTATATTATTTACAAATGTAACAGCATGTGGATTTCCCATTGATACACATGTCAGTTCAATTTTTTTATTTTTTACTTTAACCTCCGCTTTTACTTTTTTATCTTCTATTTTAGCACTTGAGGAAACTGGAATTTTGGTAGCTTCTAAAATTGGTGCTCCCATATCGACTTCCACTGTTTTTACTTTTCCATTTACTATATTTAGTTTTAAAGTTTTTATTCCTGATAATGTTTCTATTGTAGTTATTTCTTCACATATTAATCCTAATTCATATGCAAGTTTAGCCACACACCTTATACCATTTCCACACATTTGTGCTTCACTTCCGTCACTATTAAACATCCTCATTTTTAAGTCTGCAACTTTACTTTTGCATAATAATATTAATCCATCAGAGCCAACTCCAAAATGTCTATTACTCAATCTGTTTGTCAAATTCTTTATATCTATTGGTTCTTTTCCATTTATGCAGTCTATATACACATAGTCATTTCCTAATCCTTGCATTTTAAAAAACATCATAAAATGTAAATCCTCCCATTACATTTTATGATGTTTAATTTTTGTTATGATTATAAATTGCTAAGAATAATAAGCATTACTAAGCTTATATATATGAATGCAAATATTGATAGTCCTACAATTCCTAATATCATTCCCGCTTTTCCTAATTTACTTCCTGTTTTCTTTGATGATTTAGCACCAAATATAATTGCTAATACTCCTGTTGGTAATGTTATATACCAAAATAGTGTTGAAAGTGTTGAGATTATTCCTAGTACAAATCCCGCTATTCCCATTGCAGATTTATTTTTATTATTTTCTTCCATATTTACATTCCTCCTTCAATAGCATTAATTACATTATTGCTTTGTTCTCTTACTGAACTATCTACATTTTCTATGTTTTTAAGTTTTAATTCACCTACTGCTTTTAAGCTATCTAGTTCATTTACTTTTATCATTGTTTCTGACACTGTATATAGATTATTGTCTATATATAGTCCTCTTAGTAATTTACTGTTGCTGTAATAATAAGTAGCATTTGTTTTTTCATGTGTTATAACACCTTTTAATTTAAAGCCATCTTGTACATTTATGTTATATACAAAGTATCCTTCCGCATTATATGGCTTACCGTATTTTGTATAATTGTTTATCATAGTTTCATAATTATTTGATGAAGTTACTTCGAAATCTTGACTATAGTTATTTACAGGTATTGCAATTAGAGATTTTTCTTTTGAAAACAATAACGCTTTTGGATTTGTTAATATTGCTGATGTTGTTCTGCTGTCTCCTATTACTACACTTGAAATTTGAACTGGTGAATTTACATTTGAAACATCAAATAGGGCCATTTTCATTCCAACTACTTTAGCTGTTGTAGAAATTACTTTTCCATTTGAATTTCTATTTATAATTTCTTTTGTTTCCATTCCAATTCCAATTATATGGTTCTCGTCATAAGGATGTAAATATGTACTATAACCTGGTATTTTTAGTTTTCCTAATACCTTTGGTTTTGCTTCATTACTTAAATCCATTACAAATAGTGGGTCTATAGTTTTATATGTTACAAAATAAACTTTATCTCCTATAAATCTTGAAGAATACATTTTTTCGCCTTTTGCGACATTGTCTGATATTCCTATTTGTTTTAGATCTTCGTCAAATATTGCTACTCTTGAGCCATCATTGTCATATAAAGCTATTCTTAAGTGATTATCTTTTTCGTCTAAAGAATATTGATTTATTGTTTTTCCTTTTACTTTTGTTTTTGCTTTATATTCTACATTTTCCTTTATATCAAATTTATATATTTCTGTGTAGTATCCGCTTTCTGAGTCCATTTCATAATAGTCTTCTAAGCCAAATACACCTTTAAATCCAAATAATAATTTTATAGGTATTTTTGAGTCATTATTATATTTTTGATTTAATAAATATATTGCATTTTCAGATACGTAGGCATTTGATATATTCATTAAATATGAATCTAGCTTTATATCTGCTGTTTCATTGTTTAAGTCAACTGTTGATATTAGAGTTTGTTTTGTAGTTTTCACATCTTTTAAGTATTTAATTTTATCAATAGACATCTCTTTTTCCATATTGTCTTCATTGTATCCTACAACAATTTTGTCATCTTCTTTTCTTAAATTGCCAGATGAAATTACATATAAAACATTGTCTATACATCTTGATGTGTAATATGGTTCATACATTTCGTAACTTTTAGTTAACACTGGCTTTTCTCTTGATGTAATGTTATATATTTTCACAACCGTATTCATTCTATTGTTATAATAATATCTTTGTGTTTGATTGCCCTTAGTTGATATTACAACCAATTTATCTTTATATAGAATTATATCTTCTGGTATATCATCATCTTCCGATTTTATAGTTGCTACTACTTTAGGCTGTTTTGGATCTTTTACATCTGTTATTATTACATTATCCTCAGATATTGAATAAATATAGTCTCCATCAGTTTTTACAATATCAGCTTCGTCTACATTTTCAACTTGAATATTTGTTGTAGAATAATCTTTAGTATTTGAACTAGAACTTGAGCTTTCTGTACTGCTTGCCGAATCTATTCCTATACTACCAGCATTATCTGCTTTTCCAATGACATCATAGTTATGATAAAACATTGAAAATGGCATACAGAAAATTCGAGCCAATAGTCTTTGTAAATCTGAATTATCTCCTTCATATATTTTTAACAATTCTTGTTTTGATTTTACTGTTTTCAACTCTGTATCATCTTTGTTACATACAATAGTTATTACAGCAATTATTATTGTAATAAGCAATATTACAATAAACACTTTTACTCCTTTTTTCATACGTGCCCTCCTTTATATTTTATGATTATAGGATATACTAATTTAGTAAATAAGTCAATAAAAAACAGTAGTAAAGTTGACAAACTTTACTACTGTGAGAATTGGTGCCTCGAACTGGAATCGAACCAGTGACACAGGGATTTTCAGTCCCTTGCTCTACCAACTGAGCTA
>OCHJ01000366.1_pt1 | contig 60222 bp, 59 predicted proteins | sample 1538381 | NCBI WGS metagenome assembly OCHJ01 (sample SAMN04571688, study PRJEB22368) | human gut metagenome | biome: human gut; material: stool | host: Homo sapiens | place: Luxembourg | collected 2012-06-29 | reverse complement strand
TGAACATTCCTCACATTTTTATATAATATTTTCTATTTTGAATTTCAATCAAACGGTTAAATTTTAAAGAAACATATAGGCAACTACGCAACGAAAATATTCTTATTGAACTGTAACTCTGATAATGACAATAACCTTCAAAAAAGTGCAAGAAATACTTGCACTTTTTTAATTTTAATGATATTATTGTAACCGTAAAAAATATATAAATTTCTTAAAATAAAGAAAGAAGGTAAAAAATGAAAATATTAGTAACAGGAGCAAATGGAATGCTCGCAAAAGAAGTAAAAGAAAGATTTTCAGAAGGTAATGAAATAATAGCAACAGATGTTGCAGAATTAGACATTACAAATGAAGAATCAGTTATGAAATATATAACAGATTTACAACCAGATTATGTAATAAACTGTGCAGCATTTACAGCTGTTGATAAAGCAGAAGAATGCTATGAATTAGCAGATAAAATAAATGGTGATGGACCAACAAATCTTGCAAAAGCTGCAAAAGCTGCTGGTGCAAAACTAGTACATATTTCAACAGATTATGTATTTGGTGGAGATTTAGATGTATCAAAAGATTATAAAGAAGATGATGAAAAAGCACCTGTAACAGTATATGGAAAAACAAAATTACATGGTGAAGAAGGAATAGAAAAAAATATGGATGAATATTACATATTCAGAACAGCTTGGTTATATGGAATTGGTGGAAACAACTTTGTTAAAACAATGACAAAATTAGGTTCAACAAGAGATGAGATAAGTGTAGTATCTGATCAACATGGAAGTCCAACATATGCAAAAGATTTAACAGAAATAATATATCAAGCAATAACTAAAAAAATACCTTATGGCATTTATAATGCAACAAATAATGGATATACAACATGGTATGACTTTACAAAAGAAATTTTAAAAGAACAAGGAATTGAATGTAAAGTGAACCCTGTAACAACAGAAGAATATATTGAAATGATGAAAGTTACACAAGCTAAAAGACCATTTAATTCTCAAATGTCAAAAGCAAAACTTGAAGCATGTGGAATAAGTGTTCCAGAATGGAAAGATGGTTTAAGAAGATATTTAGAAGAAGCAAAAACAGTAGAAGCCTAAGTAAAAAATATAATCTATTTTATAGTTAAAGACGAAAGGAATGAATATAAGATGAAAAATAGAAAAGGAATTATTTTAGCAGGAGGAAGTGGAACAAGATTATATCCATTAACACATGCTATATCAAAACAAATTATGCCAGTATATGACAAACCAATGATTTATTATCCATTATCAGTATTAATGGAAGCAGGAATCAAAGAAGTATTAATTATAACAACACCAAGAGATAATGAAACTTTTAGAACATTATTAGGTGATGGTTCACAATGGGGAATGAAATTTGAATATAAAATTCAAGACAAACCAAATGGACTTGCAGAAGCATTTATAATTGGAGAAGATTTTATTGGACAAGATAATGTTGCAATGATTTTAGGAGATAATATGTTTTATGGTTCTCATTTATCAGAAATGTTGAAAAGAGCAAATGAGAGAGAAAATGAGTCAACAATATTTGGATATAAAGTAAAAGACCCAAGAGCATATGGAGTAGTTGAGATAGATGAAAATGGTAAAGCTGTATCAATAGAAGAAAAACCAGAAAATCCAAAATCTGACTATGCTGTACCAGGATTATATTTCTATACAAATGATGTTATAGAAATCGCTAAAAATGTAAAACCATCTGCAAGAGGAGAATTAGAAATAACAACTGTAAATGAAGAATATATGAAAATGAATAAATTATATGTTGAAACATTTGGTAGAGGCATGACATGGTTTGATACAGGAACACATGATGCATTGCTAGAAACTGCAAGTTTTGTTCAAACAATTGAAAAAAGACAAGGTATGCAAGTATGTTGCCCAGAAGAAATTGCTTATCAAAACAACTGGATTTCAGCAGAGCAATTATCTAAATTAGCTGATAAATATATGAAAACAGATTATGGAAAATATTTAAAAGCATTAATAAAATAGAAAAAATATATAATATTATAAAAAACTATTTCAATATTTTTAGAATAATGAAAAAGAATGGAGATAATAAAAATGGGAAAATTCAAAAGAATAGACACATCTATTGAAGGCGTATGTATTATAGAACCAACAGTATTTGGAGATAACAGAGGATATTTTATGGAAACATACCATAAAGCTGATTTTGAAGAATTAGGATTAAATTATGATTTTGTACAAGATAACCAATCAAAATCAAAAAAAGGTGTTTTAAGAGGATTACATTTCCAAAAAGAAAACACACAGTCAAAATTAGTTAGATGTATAAAAGGTTCAGTATTTGATGTTGCAGTAGATTTAAGACCAGGAAGTAAAACATATGGAAAATGGGAAGGTGTTGTATTAACAGAAGAAAATAAAAAAATGTTTATGATTCCAAAAGGATTTGCACATGGATTTTTAGTATTATCAGATGAAGCTGAATTTACATATAAATGTGATGATGTTTATAATCATGAAGCAGAAGGCGGACTTAAATGGGATGATCCAGATGTAGGTATTGAATGGCCTATGGGAGATTTAAAACCAGAAGATTTATTAACATCTGAAAAAGATGGTAAATGGCCATCACTTAAAGAATTAAAAGAAACTGATTTATTTAGTAATTTAAAATAACATTCAAACAAACTTATAAAGAGAAAGAGGTATTAAAAATGAGTAAAAATGTATTAGTAACAGGTGCAGCAGGATTTATAGGAGCAAACTTTGCAGAATATTTTGTAAATAAACATCCTGATTACAATGTAATAGTATTAGACAAATTAACATATGCAGGAAATTTAGATAATTTAAAAAAGGTAATGGATAAAATAACATTTGTACAAGGAGATATTTGTGATTTTGATTTTGTACTAGATTTATTTAAAAAATATGATATAAATGGTGTAATACACTTTGCAGCAGAATCACATGTTGATAACAGTATTAAAAATCCATTTGTATTTACACATACAAATGTAATAGGAACACATACATTATTAGAAGCAGCTAAACAAGTATGGGGAGAAGGAAGCCCAAATAAATTTGTTCATATTTCAACAGATGAAGTTTATGGTTCACTTAAAGAAGATGGATATTTTACAGAAAAATCTCCAATTAAACCAAGTAGTCCATATTCTGCATCAAAAGCAAGTTCAGATTTAATTGCATTTGCATATCATGAAACATTTAAAATGAATGTAAATGTAACAAACTGTTCAAATAACTATGGACCATATCAACATAATGAAAAATTAATTCCACATATGATTAAATTAGCATTAAATGATGAAAAATTACCTGTTTATGGTGAAGGATTAAATATCAGAGATTGGTTATATGTTGAAGATCATTGTGAAGCAATTGATTTAGTATTCCATAATGGTGTTGCTGGTGAAAGATATAACATTGGTGGACACAATGAAAGAAGAAATATTGAAATTGTTAAATTAATTTTACAAAGATTAGGTAAATCAGAAGATCTAATTGAACATGTTGCTGATAGAAAAGGTCATGATTATAGATATGCAATCGATCCTACTAAGATTAAAAATGAGCTTGGTTGGTATCCAAAAACTAAATTTGAAGATGGTATTGTTAAAACTATTGATTGGTATTTAGCAAATCCTGATTGGTTAAAATAGATGCCCTTTGGGAATATAAAAAATATATAAAGCCGATAATTGATTAATAATTATCGGCTTTAATATTGTATAAGTTAATGAATAGAAACTCTATTTTTTCGTATATTAAATAAATTTATTATAAAAAAACTTATAGTATAAATAAGAATAAAAAATAATATATTAAAAATTAAATTAACAGTAAGATTAACAAAATTAAAATGAAAAACGTTAGTAACAAAATAAGCAATCAAACTACAAGTCAAAGGAACAACAATCCAATCAATAAAATTAGGCTTTATTTTAGAATACTTAAACAACTGGAAAAGACTAATACTAAAATTTAAAACCTCACTAACAAAAATAGAAAGAACATATCCCTTAATTCCTAGAAATGGAAGCAAAAAATAAATAAAACAAGTAGTAATGCTCAAATCCAAAATATTGCAACACATAACACCAAACTGTTTATTTAAACCCTTCAAAATGCAATCTATAATGTGATCCATATACATAAAAAATATAAAAGGAGTAAATACCTTAAAAAAATACCCGGTCTCAATATTGTTATAAATAGCAAGCCCTAAATCATTTGAAAAAATAAAAAATATACTACAAATACACATAGAAAAAGCACAAGTCACTTTAAAAATTTTATTTGCTATAAAATTAATTGCTTTATAATTGTTTTGTGCTACATATGTAGAAAATTCTGGTATTAGAAGCATGCTATAAGAATCAGTAAGTACGGTCGGAAATGTGATAACAGGAAGAACCATACCATTAATCATACCATATTGTGAAAGTGCTCTGCTACATGAAATGCCTGATTTTTCGAGTTGAGTAGGAATTATCAACTGCTTTAAAGTTGAAAGTCCAGAACGTATATATGAGGTTACAGCTACTGGAAAAGCAATCTTCAAAATATTAAATCTTTGTCCGAAGGAACGGACATCTTCTAACTTTTTAATTCTTATATCTATAATATATAAAATGAAAATCAATGTAAAAGAACAAATCTCAGAAATTACATCAGCTAAAATAAGTGAAATACAAACCGCTTCTACACCATTAGAGATATTTATTTTTAGCAATATTATTGTTGCAATCATTTTAATTGTAAATTCAAAAACTTGTGTAATAGCATTTTTATAGGCCTTTCGTACAGTAGTAAAATAACTGCTAATACAAGAAGACATAGCGATAAAAGGTAAACCAATTGCAATGAAAAATAAAGGCTTAGAAGAAACCATATTGTGCAAACATTTACTTGTAATAAAATCAGAAAAAAGTAATATCAGTCCACCTGCTGTAATTCCTAATAACAAACTAAAAAATATGCATGTACGTATTGCTTTTATAGCTTGTTTGTTCTTATTTAAAGCAAATTTTTCGGAAACAATTACAGTTACTGCAATGTTTAATCCAGATGTTGCTACTGTTATGAAAAATATATAAACAGCCATTACTAGGCTGAATACCCCGACTGCTTTTGAGCCTATTTGATTTGATATGTATATATTAAAAATAAGTGCTGCAAATTTCATGAGTAATGATGTACTGGTTAATATTGCACCATTTATTAGAAATAGTTTGCTTTTTTGTCTCAAATAATTTCACCTCTTTAATGAATATGCAAGGTTTTACAAAATAATAACTGACCAAGGAGACTAGTGACAAATTTAAAAAAATAGTGTATTATTATAAAGTATTTATGATATAATGTAATCACAAATAAAAAGGAGACCAACTATGAAAAAAGAAAAAACAATCCAAGAATTTAATAATATTAAAGAGCTTATATACAATTCAGCAAAAATATATGAAAACAATATAGCATTCATAGTAAAACATCAAGAAGGAAAAAATAAAACATATGAAAATATAACATATAAAATGCTTTTAGAGCAAATAAATGCATTAGGCACTAAATTATATGATATGGAATTAAAAAACAAAAGAATAGCCATTTTAGGACGAAATAGATATGAATGGGCATTAGGACACTTGACAAGTTTGTTAGGAGGAATAGTATCAATTCCATTAGACAAAGACTTGCAAATAGACGAACTAGAAAATTCACTAATAAGAAGTAAAGCAGATGCAATCTATTTTGACGAAAAATACATAGAAAAGATAGAAGAAATAAAAAGCAGAAATACAACAAATGTAAAACAATATATTTGTATGTCAAAAATGTCAGGATATGATGACATACATACATTAAAAGAAGAAGGACAAAAATTATTAGAAAAAGGAAACAAAGAATACATATCAGCAAAAATAGATGAAAATGCAATGAATATATTATTATTCACATCAGGAACAACCTCAAAATCAAAAGCAGTAATGCTATCACAAAAAAATATAGCATCAAATGTATATGCAATGCAAAGAGTTGAGGATATAAGAAGTACAGACTCAAACTTAGCATTTTTACCAATGCATCATATCTTTGGTTCAACATGTTTGATAATGATGCTTTCATGTGGAGTTAGAAATTCCTTCCCAGATGGATTAAGATATGTATCACAAAACTTAAAAGAATATGAAGTATCAGTATTTGTCGGTGTTCCATTATTAGTTGAAGCAATTTATAATAGAATTGTAAAAGAAATAGAAAAACAAGGAAAAACAAAGCTTATAAAAAATGCAATAAAAATTAGTAATTTTTTATTAAAATTCCATATAGACATTAGAAGAAAATTATTCAAACAAATAATAGATCAATTAGGTGGAAAAATGAGATTTGTAATTTCAGGTGGTGCACCATTAGACCCTAAAATACAAAAAGGCTTTATAGATTTAGGAATAGATATGGTTCAAGGATATGGACTTACAGAAACATCACCAGTTATTGCGGCAGAAAATATGTACAAATCTAAAACTGGTTCAATTGGTATTCCTATGGAAAATGTTACAGTAGAAATAGTGAACAAGGACGATAACGGTATAGGTGAATTGCGTGCAAAAGGTCCAAATGTTATGCTTGGTTATTATGAAAATGAGGAAGAAACTAAAAATGTTCTTAAAGATGGATGGTTCTATACAGGAGACTTAGGATATATAGATAAAGAAGGCTTTATTTTTATAACAGGTAGACAAAAGAATATGATTGTTCTAAAAAATGGTAAAAAAATCTTTCCAGAGGAAATTGAAACTTTGGTTAATAGAATAGATTTAGTTGAGGAATGTATGGTTTTCGGTATGCCTAATGATGTTAAACTTTCTGTTAAGGTTGTTTATAATAAAGATGAAATTAAACAAAAATATGGTGATATTTCTCTTGATGAGATTAGAGATATTATTTGGAATAGAATTAAGAATGAGGTTAATACTACTGTTCCTAGATATAAACATATTATGAATATGATTTTGACTGATAAAGAGCTTATTAAGACTACTACGAAAAAGGTTAAACGTAATGAGGAATTGAAAGAAATTTTGAAAAAATAAATTAATAATTTAAACATAGAATATCTAATTAGAAAAAGCACATCTAAAAATAAACTTTACTTTTGGGAGTATAGTTTGTAATAGACGTGCTTTTATTACAACTATAATAAAGTTATATAACATATTAAAAAATAATGAAACTTTTTAAAAAGTCACTTGTATATATAAATAAAAATAAAAATAAAAAGGAAAAAAGAAAATGGAAAATTTAGATGAGAAACTATACGAAGACTATAAAAATGGTGAAAAAGAAGCATTTGAACACTTATATAACAAATACAAGAACAAAATTCAATACTTTATAAATAACATAATAAAAGACAAAGAAAAAGCAGAAGACATAGCACAAGAAACATTCATATATGTATTACAACATCCCAAAAGAGATGGATACAGTTTCAAATACTATATATATTTAGTTGCCAAAAGTAGAGCAATAAATTATATAAATACAGAAAAGAATCGAAATGAAATAAACGAAAAATATCTATCAAAAGAGGAAACAGTTGAAAATGACATATATGAAATAGTAGCGAAAAAAGAAAAACAAAAAGAAATTATAGATGCAATAAATCAACTTGACGATAAATACAAAAATGCAATTTACTTAGTCAATATAGAAGGTCTATCATATAAGGAAACGGCTCGAATTTTAGATGAATCAGTTTCCAATATAAAAACAATTATTCATAGAGGAAAGAAAGAACTAAGAAAAATTCTAATAGAAAGAGGATATGTTGAAATGAATAAAGTTATAAAGACATTAGCAGCAGTAATTTGTAGTGTTGTAATATTGTCAGGAATAGTATATGCAGCTAAAAATAAAATTGATTTTTCAAAATTTGGATTTTTAAAAGTTGATGAAAATTATTCTGATAGTGCAACAATTGTAAATAAAAGTATAGAAAATGAATATATGAATATAACATTAGAAAGTGTTGGAGGAGATAATTCTTATATAATTGTAGAATACACAATTAATTTTAAAGATAAAGCGATTCAAGAATTTGAACCAATAATATATAATCAAAATACAGGATATAATATTGGAATAGCAAGTAAAGTTAATATTAATGATGAAGAACAAAATACCAATATTATGAAAGTGTTTAATAAAATATCAGACTCTGAATATCAATATGTACAGATAATTAACATTATGGATAATGAAGAAAAAGAATTTAATTTAGATATTTATTTAGATACTTTTTATGTTGGAACTTCATATAATACCGCTTCTAATAAAGTCTATATTGATAAAAAAATAAGTACTAAAATATCAAGACAAGAAGACAAGAATTTTGAAGAAAAAGAGCAAGTATTAGATGATAACAAAAAAGTTGTAATAGAAGATGTTGAAAATACTAAATTTGAAACATTTATAAAAGGAAAATATGTAAAAGAAGGTATAACTTGGAAAGAATATCAAAATGTTAATATGGAATATAGCAGTTTTTTAGTTTCAACAGATAATGGAGAGAAAATACAAAGCATTATATATCAAGGCGATGCTAGTGGAATAGATAGATATGTTAAGAATTCAGATAATGAATATGAAAAAATTGAAGATTATAGTACTATAAAAAATAGTGATATTGTAAAGGTAGAAGAGCATTTCGTAATTCTTTTAGGAAGACAAGAAAATATTAACAATTTATTGGTTACTCCAACAGAAACTAAACTTTATAATGATAGAACAGATGAAGAAGAAAAAATGTATAAAAAAGCAACATGGTATCAGGTAAAAACAGGAACAACTCATTATACAGCTAAAAGCACATTAGGAGGAACTTTAACTATTAATAATATAACTGTTGATAATGATTATATAACCTTTTACTATGACATAAATGGCTATATTGGAGATGAAACATTAGTACTAGTAAGAGATAAAAGTGTTGATGATATTAATTATTTTTATGCAACAAATGAATATAAGAAGGATGTAAATGGAGAAGAAAACAAAATTGAATTTTCACTTAAAGATGAACCTAGAAGCGGATTAAATACGTATAAGATTTCTTTAAAAAACATAGATAATTTAGAATTTACATTGTTATTTGGCTCTAATACTAAAATTATAGGAGAACCTTTTAAAATTTCTATTCCAGATAGAGATAATGATGATTTGAAGTTTAAAAATATAGAGATTAGTGATTGTAATTTTGATAGAGAAGATGCAATTATGTATTTGAATGATGATATATCTGGTGTAATATTTGATAATATTATAATTACAGATTCAAATATGCAAGTTAAAGGTAAAACTAGTACAATTGTTGAAAATATAACTGATATGAATAAAGAAACTGTTTTTATAACTGATGACAGTGGCAAAAAATATTATAATTTTAGTTCTTCCGTTAATAGTAATGAATTTACAATGTATTTTAAAATCAATAAGAAACTATTGAAAAAAGATAAATTATATATTAATGTTCTAAAAGATGGTAAGATAAGTACAAGTGAATTAATAAGAAAATAATAAAAAGGCACATTTACAAAAGTGTGTCTTTTTTATTTTTTTTCTCTTGGATATGGTTTTTGAATATTTGTTAATCCAGCAATATAGTCTAATGATGTATTATAATATTTTGCATAATAAATTAAAGTATCTAATGGAATAATTCTTTCTTCTTTTTCATATCTGATATATGAATTTTTGGCTATATATCCTATTTTGGCACATTGAGCTTGTGTTAGTTCATGGTCTTCTCTTAAATCTTTTAATCTTAACATATTTCTCACTCCTGACAATATTATACAAAATACACCATTTGGTGTTGACAAAATACTCCATATGGTGTAATATACTAATGTACTCCGTATGGGGTATAGATATTATACAAAGGAGATAAAAATATGAAAAACAAAGGAATAACATTAGTAGCATTAGTATTGACAATTATAATCTTGTTAATACTATCTGGAATTGCCATATCATCATTAACAAATACTGGATTATTAAAAAATGCAAGTATGGCATCTAACAAATATAAAATAAGTCAAATAGAAGAAAAAATGAAATTAGCAAAATTAGAATTAGAGATGTCTTCTGAAAATAAGTCTATAAAAGATGTTTTTATTAAAAATGGAACAATCAATGAAGAACAAGCAGATGAAGGATTAATTAATTTTAATGATAGTTCAATTTTTATAACTAATTTTGAAGGGTTACAAAAATTATCAAATATGGCTAAAAGTGGAGAGGATTTTTCTAATAAATACGTATATATCATAAATAATATTGATTGCTATAATTCTTTTGATATTGAAAGTGGAGAACTTCAAAAAGGAGAAAATTTTGAACCAATATTAAATTTTAATGGCTCATTTGATGGAAATGATTATATAATAAAAAATTTATATATAAAGACCGAAACAAATGGTGCAGCATTAATATCTAAACTAAATGAAGGAGGGACGGTTAAAAACTTAATTATAGATAATTCATATATAGATGGAAACAAAGAGATAGGCTGTATTGTGGGAAAGAATTATGGGACAATTTCAAAATGCATTTCACAAAACTCAAAAATAATTGGAAATGGAGATACTCAGGGAACTTTTATAGGTGGAATTTGTGGATATAATCTTTTAAATGGAAAAATAATGAATTGTGTTAATAAAAGTGAAATAATATCAAAAAATAAATTATGTGGAGGTATATGTGGGTATAGCTTAGAAGGAAACATATCAGATTGTGTTAATTATGGAAAAGTAACAGGAAGTGCACAAGTTGGAGGAATAGTAGGAGATTCAGAAGGGAAACAAAACAATATTGTTTTTGTTAGAGATTGTACTAATTATGGAGAGATAAATGAAAAACATGATTCTGAACAAATAATGGGATATGTAGGGGGAATTGTTGGATGTAATTATAAATGGTCAGAAATAAATAATTGCATAAATAAGGCAAATGTAAATGGAACTTCTACTTCAATAGGAGGAATTGCTGGTATAAATCATTATAATATAAAAAAATGTTATAATGAAGGGAAAATAGAATCAAAAAGAACAGAAATTATTTCTGCTACAAGATGGCTATCTCTTGGTGGTATCTGTGGATATAATTCTGGAAATATAGAACAGTGCGGAAATCTTGGAGAAGTTAAATCAAATTATAATATAGAAGATGACTCAGATGGTGTATATGTTGGAGGTATATGTGGAGTTATTACTGTTAGTAATAGCAAAGATGTTTTTGATAGTGTTAAAATAAGTAAATGCTATAATTATGGAATTATTAACGGGCAGAAATATATTGGGGGAATAACAGGTAGAGTTAGCACTAATTCTAATATTGAATATTGCTTTAATAATGGAAAAATTATTGGAGATGATAAAGTAGGTGGAATTACTGGTACACTTCCTAATAATAATACAAAAATTTGCAGTTGTTATAATTTCGGAGAAATCAGTGGCAATAGTAATTTTGGGGGAGTATGCGGAATTGTAGGATCCTATGTAGAAAATTCATATTCTATTGGAAAAATAGATTATGATAATTCTTCTAATTATTATGGTACTTTATTTGGTGCGATATGGACAGGAGCTAATTGCGTGAATTGTTATTATCTTGATATTATTTGTGATAAGGGTGTTGGCTATGAACAGACATCTGGGTTAGCAAACTCTGTTATCGGAAAATCAGAAGAAGAGTTAAAAAAATTAGCGGAAATTTTAGGTGAAGCATATTCACAAGATTATGATAATATAAACAATGGTTATCCATATTTGAAAGAAAATATCCCTATAAAATAAAGAACACGTCAAAAAGATGTGTTCTTTTTTAATTGGAACAGATGAAACGACTGTAAAAAATATACATGTTTAGCTTTTTGTGATAAGGTTATTGTGAAAAATAAATACGAACAAAAATAAAATTTTAGATAGTAAAAAATAGCAATATTAGGAAAGTTTTTGTTTTTTCCTAATATTGTTATTTCTTAAAGTAATATAGGCTGAATTTGTTTATTATCAAGAGCGGATTCAATTGTTTTTATAAGATAATCAAAATCAAAAACAACAGAACGTGGTTTTGTTATAGGATTATCTTGTCTAAAAGGAACAAAATAATAATTTTTTCTATTAAGTAAAGTACCAATATTAGAAGCATTACCACTTAGAGCGTTGTTTGTAGAAGGGGCAATAACAACAGGCAAATTATTTCTTAAATGTGATTTAACAGCCATAGTAGCAGGTGTATCAATAATATCATTAGCAAGTTTAGCCATGGTATTACCAGAACATGGTGCTACAACCATAATATCAGTTAAATGCTTTGGACCTATTGGCTCTGCATCTTGTATAGTATGGATAATTTTTTTACCAGTAATATCTTCAATTTCATTTATAAAATCTTCGGCTTTTCCAAATTTGGTATCTAAATTATATGCATTATATGACATAATTGGAATGACCTCAGAACCCATTTTCACTAAATCTTTTATTTTAGGAATTGTTTTACTAAAAGTACAGAAAGAACCTGTTAAAACAAATCCTATTTTTTTATGTTCTAATTCCAAAATCAACAAAACCTCCTTTCATTCGACATTTATATATTATATGAGACAAAAAAATTTTTGATTTATTTAACTGGAAAAACTTGTAAATTATAAAATGCAATGATATAATCATAAAGCATTAAATTTTGAAGGAGGACATATATATGCAAACAGTTAAAGAGAGGATTGAACAAAGGACTCTTGATGAGGCAAATTACATTATTGCCAACAAAACTACTGTACGTGCAACTGCACAAGCATATGATAAAGTCTCGAAATCTACGGTACATAAGGATTTGACAGAACGGTTAGAGGACATCTCTAAGTCGTTATACGACGAAGTACAAATGATTTTAAATAAAAACAAGGCAGAAAGAGCTATACGGGGAGGTATGGCTACAAGACAAAAGTATTTAGATATGAAGAAATAATTTTCTTTATTATTCCAGGAGCGGTGTTTTAGGATATTTTAAGCACCGTCCTTTTTATTACAATTTTTATAAAATAAATATAGCCAACAGATTAATAATATGATAAAATTCAAACATAAAAGAAAAACAAAAGGAAGGATGATAAAAATGGAAGAAAAAAACAGCTGGAACTTACAAGATATCTTTGAAAACGAAGAACAATTAAAAAAAGAAAAAGATGAAATAATAAAAAAACTAGAAGAGATAGCAAAATATCAAGGAATATTATGTGATACATCAGACAATTTATTTAATTGTTATAAACTATATGAACAAGCATTAGAAAAATTTGAGAAAGTATATGCATATGGAATGCTAACATATCATTTAGACATGTCAAATCAAGAAGGAATAAAAATATTTAAAGAAGTTGAAAATTTAGGAACAGAATTTAGTGTAAAAACATCATTTATAACACCAGAAATAACATATGCAGATGAAAATGCTATAAGAAAATATATTAGTGAAGAAAGATTCAAAGGATATAAAAGAGATATAAACGACATACTTGAAAAGAAAAAACATGTATTAAGTAAAGAAGAAGAAAATATATTAGCAAATTTCTCAGAAGTAATATCATCACCAGAAAACACATTTGACACACTAACAAATGCAGAATTCAAGTTTGGAACATTAATTGATGAAAATGGAAAAGAAGTAGAATTAACAGATAGTACTTACACTTTATATTTAAAAAACAAAGAACAAAAAGTAAGAAAACAAGCATTTGATTTAATGTACAAAAAATATAGTGAATTTGTAAACACAATTACAGAGATGTATATATCAAATGTAAAAGCAAAATCAACAATAGCAAAAATAAGAAAATATAATTCTAGTATCGAACACGCTGTTGACAATGATGATGCAAGCCTTAAAGTATATGAAAGCTTAATAGAGGCTGTTAATGAGGATATGACTGTAAATTATGAGTTCTTAAAATTAAAAAAGAAAATGTTAAACTTAAAGGAAATGCATATGTATGATTTATATGTAAATCCTTGCGAACAAGGAAAAGATGAAATAGCTTATGAAGAAGCAAAAAAAGAAATACTAAATGCATTACAAATTTTAGGAAAAGAGTATGTAAACAAATTACAAGAAGCTTTTGATAATAGATGGATAGATGTATATGCAAAACCAAATAAAATGGGTGGAGCATATAGTATGGGCGTATATGGAGTACATCCATATGTTTTAACTAATTTTGTGAATAGTAAAAGAGATGTAAGTACAATAGCACATGAGTTAGGACATAGTATGCATTCATATTATTCAAATAAAGAACAAAATGTAATAAATGCAAATTATACTATAATGGTTGCAGAAGTTGCATCAACTGTTAATGAGATATTATTAAGTGATTATCAAATAAAAAATGAAAAAGATAGTAAGAAAAAGGCAGAACTATTATATGAACTATTAGAAATGATAAGAGCAACATTATTTAGACAAGCAATGTTTGCTGAATTTGAAAAGATAGTTCATGATAAAACTGAAAATAATGTCATGCTTTCTGCTGATGACTTAAATGATATTTATTATAAATTAAATCAAAAATATTTTGGAAATGATGTTGATGTTGATGAACAAATTAAATATGAATGGGCTAGAATTCCTCATTTTTATAGTGATTTCTATGTATATAAATATTGCACAGGTGTTTCTGCTGCTATTGCAATTGCTAGTAAAATTATAAATAAAGAACCTGGTTTTGTAGAAAAGTATATTGAAATGTTAAAACAAGGGTGTTCTAAAAAATCTATTGATTTATTGAAAATGGTAGATGTTGATTTGGAAAGTAAAGATATATATAAAAGTGCTATTAAATTTTATAATCAAAAGATTAAAGATTTAGATGTACTTTTAGCTTAAATAAAATGGAAGAAAGGAAATAGTACAGAATATGATAAAAAATATAGTTAAAAATGAAGAAAAAAATAAAGGTGAAGAAATAAAAAAAGAAGCGGAAAAAAATAAAAAATTTACAATTACGGGATTATCAATATGGAGAATTCTAGCTTATTTTATAATTTATAGTATAGTTGGATATATAATTGAAACGATATTTGGCATTATTACAAAAGGAGTTTGGGAAAGCAGACAAAGCTTTTTATATGGACCTTTTTGTGCAATATATGGTGTAGGAGCTGTAATTATGATTATGTTTCTACATGGATACTCAAAAAAATATACTAGATTATTTTTGGGTGGATTTATAGTTGGTTCAATTGTTGAATATTTAGTTAGCTGGATAGGAGAAATGCTATTAGGTGTAAAATGGTGGGATTATTCAAATATGCCACTTAATATAAATGGAAGAATATGTGTTTATTTTTCAATATTTTGGGGATTTCTTGCTTTATATTTAATAGGCTCTTTTAATCCTAGAATAGATAGATTGATAGATTGGTTTAAAAGTAAATTTTCTTTGAAGTTTTTAAAAATTGCAACAAGCACAATAACTACATTGTTGCTTATTGATTGTATTATAACTGGTGTTGCTTTATCATTTTTCTTAATTAGAATGATTGTTAAAAATGATTTAAATGTTGCTGATAAACAAGTGATTGTTCAGAAATATAATGATATTTATAATGATGAAGATTTATCAAATTTTGTTTATAAATATTGGGGTGATAGAAAAATGATTAGAACTTTTCCTAATATTAAAGTCCAAGATGTAAATGGAGATATGATTTATATGGATAGTTTACTAAGTGATATTCAACCATATTATTATAAATTTAATATTATTAATAGAAAATAATATTAATGTAAAAAATACGAACATTTTTTCTAAAAACTATTGACAAAGAATAAATGTTCGTTTATAATTATCTCATAAACCGAACAGATATTCTTTATATAAACGAAAGGGGTAATTATAATGAAAATAGTTAATAGGAAAAAATTTATAAGAAGCAATTTAATATTAGTAATTTTATTAGGTACAATATTATTTTTTGCAAATAATACATATTCAAATGTAGAAACAAAATATAAAGAAGAATATATTTATGCTGGTGATACGCTATGGACAATAGCTCAAAATGAATTAAAAAATAATAAGTATTTTTATGGAAAAGATATAAGATATGTTGTTGATGAATTAAAAAACATAAATAATTTATCAAGCTCATCATTAAGAGAAGGAGAAAAAATAAAAATTCCCAATTACTAAGAATAAATATTGAAATATTAATAAAAATGTTGTACAATTTAGCCAGTAACTATATAGTTTTGCAAGTATAAAGGAGGACTTCACATGAAGGAGAATATTGCTGATTTTGAAAAAAAACGGGAAAATATTTTAAAACAAAATTACAAATTAAAAGCTCAAATCTCAATCTACATTTCAAATGATGGAGAAAATTATAGAAATGAATGGTATTCAGAGGTTACTACAAAAGAAATATATGATATTTTGGAAAAAATATTAAAAGATATAAGAAAAGGATTAAATCAATTCGAATATGAGAAGAGTGATGCATATAATCTCTCATTTTCAATATTGTATTATGAGAAAACGAAGCATGACTTTAAATATATTTTTAATCCATCTAATATCTCCAAGGAGATAATGTTCAAGTATCTCTATACAACAATAATTCTTTATAAAATAACAAATGGTATCTTGTAATTACAAGGTACCATTTAAATTTAGATATCAGCTAATGGATTATTTTCAATAGCATCACGTGCTTGTTGATTAGCAACATGAGTATAAATTTCAGTTGTAGAAATACTTTCATGTCCTAAAACTTCTTGTAAAGCTCTAATATCCACTTTACCATATTGATACATTAAAGTAGCAGCAGTATGTCTTAATTTATGAGTAGAATATTTTTTGGTATCAAGACCAGCAGCCATAAGTTCTTTATCAACAATATATTGAACAGTTCTTTTACTAATACGTTCTTTTCTTTCACTTAAAAATAAAGCTTTTCTTGAATTAAGTCTGTCTGTTTTTATTCCATCTTTTGGCCTAACATTTAAGTATTCTGTTATAGCATGTATGCAAGCTTTATTAAGATAAATAGTTCTTTCTTTATTTCCCTTACCGATAACAGTCATTTTGTTTTCAGAAAAATCTATATCATTAATATTTATTCCAACTAATTCAGACAAACGCATACCGCAATTCAAAAAAAGTGTAATTATAGCATAGTCTCTTTCAGAATTTCTATTATCTTCATTTGCAGTCACCTCTAAAAGTTTTTTGCTATCCTCCAAACTTAAATATTTAGGAAGTCTCTTATCTAATTTTGGGGTTTCTAAATTTTGAGCAGGATTTACTTCAATTAAATTAGCTTTTGCAGATAAGTAGTTAAAGAAAACTCTTATACTAGAAGCTTTTCTAGCACGTGTTGCAGCTTTGCTATGATATGTTGTTGTTAAATAACTTAAAAAAGCATGTATATCATCTAATGTAATTTTTTTAATAGTATTTAAATCAATATCTTTTATTACGATTTTAGAGAAATCTTCTTCTTTTGTTAAATTAAATCTTATTTTTATAAACTTTAAAAATGTTGCTAAATCGTAATTATATTCTTTTACAGTATTAGGCGATTTATTCAAAATTGTCATTGTATAATCTAAAAATGAATTTAAATATTCTGGATTATCTTCATGATTTATCATAAGTCTCACACTCCATTCGTTTTTTATTATATAATAAAATAAATTAAAATGGAATATATTATTTATTATTTTTTTTTAATATGTTATAATTACAATGCAAAAGAAATTAAGAAGAAAAATAGAGGTCACAATGGAAAAAGAAAAAATAGATAAAGAAGAATTTATAAAAGTTAAACATAAGGGAAAAATTTTTACACCAGATTATTTAGTAGAAATTATATTAAATCAGGGACATTATATAAGTGGAAATATTTTAGAAAAACATGTAATAGATAATAGCTGTGGAGATGGGCAATTTTTAATCCATATTGTAGATAGATATTGTAAAGATTTTTTGAAAGAATCTAATAATACCAAAAAATTAAAAAGAGAACTAGAAAAATATATACATGGAATTGATATAGATAGCGAAGATATTGAAATTTGTAAAGAAAGATGTAATAAAGTAGCAAGATTGTATAATGTACAAAATGTTGAATGGGATTTTATAGTAGCAGATACTTTAAAAACAGATATATATGATAAAAAAATGGATTATGTTTTAGGAAATCCACCATATGTACGAACACATAATTTAGAAGAAAATGCAGATACAGTAAAACAATATTCTTTTGGAAACGGAGGAATGACAGATTTATATATAGTATTTTATGAAAAAGGTTTAAGAATGTTAAAAAGAAACGGAAAACTATGTTATATAACACCTTCATCATTTTTTACTAGTGTTGCAGGAACTAATATGAGAAGATATATAGCAAATAAATCACTATTAGAAAGTGTATGCGATTTAAAACATTTTCAACCATTTACTGCAATGACATATACAGCAATTGTATGCTTAAATAAGTCCAAAAAACAATTATTTGCACAATATAGTGAATTTGATGAAAATGATTTAAAACCTATTCATATTTCAAATTTACAAAAAGATGAATACATAATAAATGATAATTTTTATTTTTCAACTAAAAGAAATATAAATTTATTAAAAAACATATTAAATAATAAACTTTTTACAGATGTTGAAGTAAAAAATGGTTATGCAACATTATCAGATAAAGTTTTTATTAATGATTTTGATTTCGAATCACAATATATTATACCAGTTTTAAAAGGTTCAAGAGGAATATGGGGGAGAGCAATTTATCCATATAATGAAAATGGAAAACTAATTCCAGAAAATATTATAAAAAAGGATAAAAGAATATATGAATATCTTCTAAAACAAAAAGAAGAACTTGGAAAAAGAAGTTGTGATAATAAAAACGGAGAATATTGGTATGCATATGGTCGCACACAAGCACTTAATGACACATATAAAGATAAAATTGGAATAAATACATTAATAAAAAAAGATAATGGACTAAAAATAGAAGATGTACCAGCTGGAACTGGTATATATAGTGGATTATATATATTAAGTAATTCATACAATAGTGAAGAAATAAAACAAGCATTGAGAAATGATGATTTTGAAATATTCATTTCTTTACTAGGAAAATATAAAAGTGGAGGATATTATACATTTTCGTCAAAAGATGTAAAAAAATATTTAGATTATAAACTAAAAGGAGTTGATGTTATGACAGAAAATGATAAAATTTTAAATGTAATAAGAGAATCATTTAAAACATATTTGAATGTAGGTACATCTAGAAGTACTGCAAAATTAAAATCATTGGACACATTGCAAATGATTTAAGAAATATTTTAGGAGAAGATTATAATGTTAAATCACAAGGAATTGGAGATGATAGAGAAGGAACTATTGAAGGAAAATATTATCCTAAAAAAGTAGATATAACTATATATAAAGAAAATAAACCAATAGCTGGATATGCAGTAAAATTCGTTATGAGAAATTATTCACAAAACAGTAATAATTATTTTGAAAATATGCTTGGTGAAACTGCGAATATAAGAATGAATTCAATCCCATATTTTCAAATATTTATAATTTTTGATAAAGTACCATATTATAAAAGTAATGGAGTATTTAGTCGTTATGATATTATTTCTCAACATAATCTAGACAAATATATAGCTTTATCAAATGAAGATCCTAATGTATTTTACCATACTCCTGATAAAACTTTATTGTTACTTGTTAAATTAAAAGAAAAAGAACCAGATTATAAATATACGGATTCTGATGAATATGCTGATTATTATAAGAGTGTTATTGAAGAACCTGATTTGCTTTCTTATTCAGATAAACATATTGATAATATAGGACAAGAAATGATTTTAAATGATTATGAACAATTTATTAAAGAAACTTATAATATAATTGTTAAAGAAAATATGATGAATTAATAAAGAATAGTATTCAATTATAAATTGACTAAATTAACATAAAGTGATATAATTTGATAAGATATGTTTTTAATATCAATGTATCTCAGTAAACAATAGAATATTCTATTTGAATATTCACATCTTAATCAGGAGGATAAAAATGACAGATTTAACAGAGATGATTAAATGGAACTACAAAGAAACAAAAAATTTTTTTGATACTCGTGCAATTGGAACGGATATTCCGGAAACTAAAATTTATATTGATAGTTTGATAGGATCTAGTCAAACTGTGGATATAAGAAGCAAAAATGAACATCATGAACTTACGCAAGAATTAACTTCAACTCAGTGTTTTATAATTATTGATGGACCATCAAACTCCGGTAAATCAACATTTGCACGGAGACTGGCAAATGCTATTAATGCAGAAATCGTAGATATAGATTTATTGTGTTATGATTATTTGCAAAATAGAATTAATCAATGTAAAAATTATATGGAAGTATTAATGGCTTATCATAATATTGATCAGGAAACGGATGAATTCATACTGAATAACCTCGAAGATATTATTGCTGAGAAAGCCAAAAAAGGTAAAACCGTTATACTTGTAGGTATGTATTTAGAACCTATTTATAGATGTATACTTGCAAGAACACTTGGAAAATATTTCAAGCGGACAGTTAGTTTATTTTGCTTAGAGTATTGTTTTGGTGAAATTCAAAAAATGCAAAGAAGTCGTGCGAATGAATTTGGAGGCAAAACAATGCCGGGAGAGATTGAAAAGTTGCATAGGCAGTATATGTTAGCAAAGGAATTTGCGTCTATGGAAGATGGAAAAATCCTTGCTGCTGGTGTTGACAGCTCATATTTGGTCAATACCACTGTAAGTAATTGGTATAGTAAGTAGGTTCCACAAAATGTAAAAACCCAGTAGTACATTTACTCTGGGGTTTTTACATTTAAAAGACCTTGCAAAATATTTGAAAAAATGACTGAAAAGTGATATAATACATGTATGGATTAACTCCAAATTCTTTCTAAGAATCGTGCTATGGAGATATGCACGGATAGACAACACTTAATAAACAAAACACAACATTTTGCAACTGCAAAAAAGAAAGGAGCCGTTAATATGGCTATTGAAAAAGGGTTACTTATACACTGGTGGCATTACTACGGAAAGGTCATCTATACTTTGGCTGAATTGGAGGAATTCGAGAAAGTTATTGATGAATATGGTGCCGATAAAGTTCTTGATGTCGCTGTTGCCTCTTATGTTTGCGGAGATGGTTCTCCAACCATTATGTTGGCAAGTATTCGGAAAGGGACTGTAAAGAAACTATTTGAATCACTTCCCGATATTTCTAAGATGGAAAAAAAGGAAAAAGAACAGTATGAGACAGTACGAGATAAATTCGTACAGATCATTTCGCAAACCACATAAGATAACCGAATGGGAGGTAGTGAGCCACAAATAGCTCACTATTTCCCATGATTGTAAAAAATGGATTGCAATGACTTGGTTGAATTATAAATATGCAAATAGATGTAGGATATTTTTATTTTATAAAAGATTCATTTTTTGATGTTATAATAGAAAAATTATTTAGATGTAAAATTATGTTTATTGCACAAAATTTTGATGCCACGACAGTTTTTTATATCATTAGTATTATAAAATTATTTACTCAAATTTTATTAAAATTATTGACAAAGTAACATATTTGATGCTATTATGAATATAATAATTAAGAACATCATTGTTTTTAATAAATGTGTTTGTCGCCGCCTCTTTGGCGAGTTATAAATGAGAGAGTGAATAAATGTGTTTGTCGCCGCCTCTTTGAGCGACTAACAAATTAGAGAGTGTATAAATTTTCGAGGCTTACCAGAGATGGTAGGCCTTTGATAATATAAGGAGAAATAGTTATGCAAATAGATGTAGGATATTTTTATTTTATAAAGGATTCATTTTTTGATATTATGGATGATCCAGAATTGATGAAAAATAAAGAAAGTGGAAATAAAAGACCTTGTTATTATTGTATTAAAAGTAAAAAATATGATAATATTATATGGTTTATTCCTGTTAGCACAAAAATAGAAAAATATAAGAAAGTATATGATACCAAAATTCAAAAACAAATAAAATTAGGTAAAAATCCATCCGTTGATACTATTGTTTTTGGCGATATTGCAAATACTTATAGTGCATTTTTAATACAAAATATGTTCCCAGTAACATTGGATTACATAGAAAGTCAATATATAAAAAACAAAGTTCCTATAAAAGTATCTAATCAATTACAAACAGAGATAATATATAAATCTAATAAAGTTTTAAATTTATATAACCATGGGATGAAAAATATTGTTTTTCCTGATATTGATAGAATTTTAGAAAAACTATTACAATAAATAAGATGCTATAAGTATTATATAAATAAAGACTGCCTACTAGGAGACAAAGAGTAAAAATACCCTAGATAATCGATTAATCAGCCACTCAGTTGGCAAAGAGAAAATACACTGGTGAATAAATTTGGGAGTCTTGTACTCCTTTTTTATTATATGACGAATTTATTGAAGAAAAAAATGTAAATTAAAAAAAATCAGTAGAGTAGGGGGGATAGCCATATTTTTAATGTTGTAGATTTATATTAAATATAAGTATTTTTTATATTTTATACCAAAAAAGATATAGAAAATTTTGTGCAAAGTTTTTACAAAATAAAATTTAGATTTCTAATTTTAAAATAAAAAAATAAAACCAGAAAAAATATTGTATTTGAAATTTTAAAATTTATAAAATCATAAATTAAAGATTTTAAATTTATAGAATTTTTTAAAACGAACATTTGTTAATAATGCTTGTAAATAATTTTGCATTATAATTTTTAAAAATTTTTTATAACTATCATATAATTTTAGATTACAAACCCATAATATAATTTTATAATTATAACACGCTAAAATCGATTTTAAGACATTTTTATATTTAATCAAACAAGTTATATATTTATGATTAGATATGCTAATTTATAAATCTAGTGTTTATTATATAAATTTTAGTAAAATGCTGATTTTCAGGCATTTATTAAAAATACTCGAAAGAGGCTAAAAAAGCGACACACGAGAATCGATTTTAGGGTGTTTTTATTTTTTAGGCATATAACTTGTCGTTTGAATAATTGAGCAAAATACTGAAATTAAAATAAATAGCTTAAATACTAGTAATAACAAGAACTGGCAAGATTTTGCGGGTAGGACCATATATATATGGTTTTATATTTTGCTCCTATCTCTTATTGCACAAAACTTTGATTTTGTGCAATGTTATATATTACAATTTAATAAGGTACATCTATATACCCTACTTTTTTAATAAAGATATTAAACTTAAAATATAATAAAGTTTCAATACATCTATTATATATCATATAAAATTTTTATTGTCAACAATTATTTTATCTTCTTCTTTTGATTTTTCCTTTTCCTCTGAATATTATGTTTTATTCTAGCTAAATAAATTTCTATACATATAATTTAATTACTGATAATCTTTTTTGCATAGCGCTTTCCCTCCCTCAAATTCTTTAAGATGTTTTATAATTTTTTTCTTAAAATAATTTAATCAATATTACAAATTGATTGCAGTAATTATTACAACAATGTGTTATTTTTGGTATGATATTGATTATAACATAAAATATGGTAAAATGTATGTGGTCTATTCTCTACAATTTCAAAAATTATATATAAAAGGAGCAAAATATGAATATTATTATAACAATGCTATTAATTTTTATTTTTTATTACTGTTTTATAAAGCTTATATTTTTTATTATTAGACTATTAAAAAAACAAAATAAATTTGAACCAATGATAAATCCTAAAGTAGGAATAAGTCCTACTAATAATTATATGAAAGACAATATACATGAAAGTGATATGAATGTTTCTAATATAGAAAAGAATGATAATAGTGCTATTAATTACAAAAAATATTATATACCTAAAAGATATGTAATAACAAAAAATGAATTGAATTTTTATACTACATTATCAGAAATTGCTAACGAACTAGACTTAATTGTATTTTCACAGGTTTCATTATACAATATTTTAGAAACAAGACCAGAGCTTGATTATAAAACAAAAACTATATACTTTAATAAAATATCAGCTAAGAGTATAGATTTTGTTTTAGTTGACAAGAGAAGTTGTAGAATTAAGTTATGTATAGAATTAGATGACAATACCCATAAACAAGCAAAAAGAATTGAACGTGATACTTTTATAAATGAACTATTTAAAGAATTGGAAATTGATTTATTGCGTTATCCAGTTTATAATATATATTATAAAGAAACTTTAAAGAAAAGGATTCAAGAAAATATTAAAGAACATTATTATGAAAATTAATCTAAAAAACAAAGCACTACTATTATTAAGGTGCTTTGTTTTTGATAATAATTTAATTATTCAAGATGTTTTGTATTTTTATTAAATATCTATAAATTTATTATTTAAATCTTTTAATATAATCATCAATACTATCTAAAAATTCTTTATTATTTGAAGTTTTAACCATCATAGAGATAACTTGTTCAGTAACATCTGCTACTGGCATACTGTTCATAGCTTTACGCAAAGCAAAAACAGTTTCTTTCTCTTTTGGAGTAAGTAATAAATCTTCACGTCTAGTACCAGATTTGTTAATATCAATAGCTGGGAATATACGTTTTTCAGATAATTTTCTATCTAAGTGAACTTCCATATTACCAGTACCTTTGAACTCTTCAAATATAACATCATCCATTCTACTACCTGTATCAACCAAAGCAGTAGCAAGGATTGTAAGACTTCCACCAAATTCAATGTTTCTAGCAGCACCAAAGAATTTTTTTGGTTTATGTAAAGCAGCAGGGTCTAAACCACCAGATAATGTTCTTCCAGAAGATGGTATTGTTAAGTTGTATGCTCTTGCAAGTCTTGTAATACTGTCTAATAAAATAACAACGTCTTGACCTTGTTCTACTAGTCTTTTTGCTCTTTCTAATACCATTTCAGCTACTTTTACATGGTGTTCTGGTAATTCATCAAATGTTGAATAAATAACTTCACCATTTATAGAACGTTTCATATCTGTAACTTCTTCTGGTCTTTCATCTATTAATAAAACTATTAATTTTTCTTCTGGATTATTTTCTGAAATACTGTTTGCAATTTTCTTTAATAAAGTAGTTTTACCAACTTTTGGTGGAGCAACAATCATTCCTCTTTGTCCTTTTCCTATTGGTGACATTAAGTCAATTATTCTCATTGCATATTCTTTACTATCTGTTTCTAGTCTGATTCTTTCATTTGGATATATTGGTGTTAATTCATCAAATCTTTTTCTTCTAGCTGCTTTTTCTGGTGATTCTCCATTAACTTCTCCAACAAATATTAATGATGGGAATTTTTCACCTTCTTTAAATCTAGAAATACCTTTTATTACATCACCTGTATCCAGTTTGAATCTTCTTATTTGAACTACTGAGATATATACATCTTTTGGACTTGATAAGTAATTTTCCCCTCTTAAAAATCCATAACCATCTGGTAAAATGTCTAATATACCTTCAACTATTTCATCACCTTCATTTGTAAGTTTATATCCTGATAATTCTTGTTCATTCTCATTTCTTTTCTCTGTTATAGGTGATGTTTTAGTAGTTTCATTTTCTTCATAGTCTGAATTGTTGTTGTCTATTACCATACTTAAAACTTGTATTAATTCTTCTTTTTTTAATTTTGATATGTTTTTTATGTTATATTCTTTTGCTAATTCTTTTAATTCTGTTATTGTTTTTTCTTCTAAATTTATCATAATTCCTCCTAAAAATTAAATTTGTATATTTATTTTGAATTTTAAATTTTTTTGTTTTTTGTGGGATTTTTTTCGAATTAAATAAAATACAAATGTATTATACCATATTTTTCCAGAAAAAGGAAGTGTTTTTTGATAAAAACTATAAAAAGCGCTAGTTATTGCGCTTAATTACATTCCTTTATCTATATAAATTTTTTCATTGGGATAATACATATCTAATTTTTCTCTTGCTATTTGTTCAATGTATTCTTTCGAATTAACATTTTCTTTTTCTGCAACAAGCTCTTTATTATATGTTTTTTGTTCTTCTATTTTACTAGCAAGTTCTTTACTATTTGCAGTATATTGATTTATTACTTTTTGTTGATTTACTAATGTGAATATTGCATATATTAAAACTAATAATATTAGTAATCTCTTGTATAATTTTCTTTTTTTCATAAGTATTCTCCACCTCTAAATAACGTATAATATATAATTCTACTTTTCTTCTAAAAATCCTTCCTATTTTTCAAAAAAATATGTTTTTTTATTATTAATTTTTGCTTTTTTGTAATTTTAATGAATTTTTTATATTTTTTTGATTATTAAAATGTATTTTTTTAATATTTATTGTCATAAAATGAATTGGTTTGAATAATAGTTTCTTTACTAATTTTAATATTGTTTTTATTGGTAATATTATAACTGAAAAAATTGTAGTTATGATTTTTTTGATAGTTAAGATTATTTTTACATTTATTTCAATAAAATATTTGCTAAATAATAACATATATATAATGCAACCACAGAAAACTGCTAGAAACATATAGAATCTTATTTCCCCTGCATTAAAAGTGAATATTGAGTATAATAGCAACAAACCTGTTAAAATCCAGAATAAAAGGTCTTCACAATATGTAATTATATCAGATGTTTTAAAGCTTTTTCTTAATATTCTAAAAATGTCAAATAGTAGACCTATTAAAATTCCATTTATTGTGAATATTAAAAATAAATTTGCTTGATTTATTATCATTCTTCATCAATCCTTTGTTTATTTAAAAATTTTACTTATCAAGCTTCCTTTTGTTTTTTCTAGTTCTTTGTCACTGTATGCTAGATATGATATATCTCCTTCTATTATTACTTCTGATGTGTCTATACTTAGTTTGTTTATTCTTATATTTTCACCTTTTACTGTCAGTAATCCTAATTCAGTTTCTACCATTACTACTTGATCATCAAAGCTTAATACATCATTTACTCCTGATATACTTAATTTTCCTCTGTTTTCTAGTATTAGGTTTTGGATTACTCCTGTACTTATTGGTTTTCTTTCATCTAGTGTCATATTAATCACTTTCCTTTCAAAATGGAATTAATTGGATTCTTCTTCCCTTTTCTTTTCTCTGATATTTATATATATTCAAAGGTTGTCTCTTTTAGAACAAAATAATATTTAAAAAAATTAATTGGAATTTTAAAATAAATATGGTATAATGATTTTAGTATAGTGCTTACTACAATAAAGGAGGAAAAAATATGAAGAAGGTAGTGATAGAAAGCAAAATATCAATGCGGAAATTAAAAGCCGTACTTAGAAACATCTGTGGAAATGAAAAATTTTCCTCTAAGATGAAGCGTGGACAAATTTATGTTTATTTCCCACTGTCTTTATCAAATGAAAAACTTTACAGGTTATGTGACGAGCTATCTTTGGAGTTGATTTCAAAATCCGCCACGAGAGCGGTACTGCGATAATCGCAAAAATGTATCTGGGAGTAGCGTAATACTACTCCCAAATTTATTTAATATTTATTTTATGATTCCATTGTGTATTTCTTTTAAAATAGAATCTTTAACTATACCTTTAAAATCAATAGAAATTTTTGATTCAGAAACATTAAACTCTAACATTTCTAATTTATTTTTTTCAATAATAGTCAAAATATCTTTAATAAAATCATAATTTCTAATAATCCCATTACCAACAACAGAAATTCTAGAAATATCTTTTTTTACAACACTTTTAACGGTATTCTCTTCAATAATATCAGTAATAATAGTACCAGCCTTATTATTAAAAGTTGATTTTGTTATGATAGGAATTTTAAATTTTTCTCCTATTTCAGCACACCTATTATGAAGGACCTTTGCACCTTCACTAGAAATTTCCATCATTTCATTATAAGAAAGAGCTGGAATTTTTCTAGCATCAGGGATTTTATTAGGGTCAGTAGTGTAAACACCATCAACATCAGAAAAAATATAACATTCTTTTGCGTTTAATGCTGCTGCAATAGCGATTGCTGATGTATCTGATCCTCCTCTACCTAATGTTGTAATATCTAGCTTTTCATTATAACCTTGAAAACCAGCTATTATAACGATTTTTCTGTTTTCTAGTTCTTCTAAAATTCTAGTAGTATCTATGTTTTTTATAGTTGCATTTTGATTTGTATCATCTGTAAATATACCAGCCTGCCAGCCTGTAAGAGAAATTGCTTTATATCCCATACTATTTAATAACATACTCAATTTTGAAATTGAGATTTGCTCACCTGTGCTAAGTAACATATCCATTTCTCTGAATATTTCAGGATTAGAGGATGAGTCTTCTATTTCTAATTTTTTTGAACTTTTATTATCTTTTTTATTTTCCTCTATTATTTGGGAAGCTTCATTTATTAATTTATCTGTTGTTTTTCCTTGTGCGGAAAGTATTGCAACTATGTTGTTGTCTTTATTATACATATTTATGATTTTTTGTGCTACTGTTTTTAGCTTGTTATTGTCGGCTAATGAACTTCCACCAAATTTCATTACTATTGTGTCCATATGGACCACCTCTCTAAAATAATATATAGAGCCTCATTTTATTTAAAATTCGGCTCTATATATTATATGTTTATTTCTTCATAGTGGACCATATATGTTTTTATATTATTAGTATTTTTTTCATCTATTTCAAATATTCGCCCACCTCTTAAACTATCAATTCCGTATGGACTATATCCAGCACATGCATCTAAGCACATTTTTATTCCACAGAAATCTCCTTCAAAACAGTCATTATGGCTATGTCCGCAAGCAATACATTTTATATCATTTCTTTGTAGTATAGTAGAAAAAATTCCAGAGTTAAACATTCCTATTTTCATAATTTCGTCCATACTGCCACTAGCGTTTGTATATTCTGGATTATCGACTATATATTGGAATTCCCATGGTGGAATATGCATAAACAACATTCCATTAATTTTTTTATTACAATATTCTTCTATTTCTTTTGAACTATTCCAGTACCACATTTGTTGATCAAAATGTATAATATCCCATTTGCATGACATTGATGGTTTGTTTAGTTGTTTCATATTTTCATCTATTGGAATGTTTGCAGTAATAATTTGATTATTGCTATCTAATCCCCATATGTTAAATGCAATTTCGTTTTTATTTGAATGTTTAATAGGTAATACAAAATTTGTAGTTCCATATATGTCTTCGGTATGTTTAGAAATGCAATATTCATATTCTTCATATATTTTTGTTTTTTGAATATCATCAATTTCTATATCATGGTCATGGTTTCCAAAAACATGTGCCCATGGGATTTTCTTGCTTTCCATAGGTTCAGAAAAAATTTTTATGTAATCTCTTAATTCTTGTTCTGTTTTTAAAACTGTGCCATCACAATTATCACCACCCAATATAACTAAATCAGGTTTTTCTTTTTCTATAAGTTTGTTCATTCCATCTAATGTTCTTTTATCATAAGCTAATGTTTCTTGTATATCAGACATCATCAAAATTTTAAATTTTCCATTTTTATTGAATTTTAGTTCTTTTTTTATTGTCAAATTATTTTTTAAATTTGTATTCATAATTAAAACTCCTATAATTTTTATATATTTTGTTTCAAATAGCTTTCCATAAATCCATCTAAATCTCCATCCATAACAGCTTGAACATTACCAACCTCGTAATTTGTTCTATGGTCTTTAACCATTGTATAAGGGCAGAAAACATAAGAACGAATCTGGCTTCCCCATGCGATGTCTCTTTGTTCACCTTTTAAATCTTCAATTTTTTCTTTGTGTTCTTGCTCTTTTAAGTCGAATAATTTAGATTTAAGCATTTTCATGGCAGTTTCTCTATTTTGAATTTGTGAACGTTCTGATTGGCAAGCTACTACTGTATTTGTTGGTATATGTGTTATTCTTACAGCAGATGAAGTCTTATTAATATGTTGTCCACCTGCTCCTGATGCACGATATGTATCAATTCTTAAATCATCTGGATTGATGTTTATTTCAATATCTTCTGTTATTTCGGGTAGAACTTCTACTGATGCAAATGATGTATGTCTTCTTCCACCACTGTCAAAAGGAGAAATTCTAACTAATCTATGTACTCCTTTTTCACTTTTCATATAACCATATGAATTTTGACCTATAATTTCAAATGTAACGCTTTTTATTCCAGCTTCTTCTCCTTCAAGATAATCTAATTCTTTTACTTCATATTCGTTTTTTGTTGCCCATCTAGTGTACATTCTGTATAACATTTCAGCCCAATCTTGTGATTCTGTTCCACCTGCTCCTGGATGTATTGTTACAATTGCATTATTTGCGTCATATTTGCCTGATAAAAGAGTTTCTAATTCGAGTCTTTCTAATTCCCTTTGCTCTTTTTTTGTGTTCTTTATAATGTCTTTTAAAAGTTCCTCTTCAAAACTTTCTTTTATCATTTCTGATAATTCTAATGAATCATTTATTTCTTTTTCAAGTTCTCTATATTTTATTACTTTACTTTTTATTCTTTTTATTTCAGATAATACTTTTTTTGTTTCTTCATTATTTGTTGTCCAGAATTCTGAATTTGCGGTTTTTTCTTCTAATTCACTAAGTTCTTGTTCTAATTTGGCAATGTCAAAGAGACTCACCTAAATTCTGTAATTTTTGTTTTAATTCTTCAAGTAGTTTCATATTTTCTTCAAGTTCTAACATTTTTTCACTCTCCATTCAATATGTCCTTTGAAGGACGTTTCTTTTGAGCATATGCTCTGTTAAAATATTATAATATTTTATGTATTATTAATAATGATTTGATGAATTTCCTGATTTTTATCTTTCCAGCCTTGTTTATAACCATTAAATTTGTTATTAATAAATTTAATAGTTTGAGGTGTTGTATCGGCTAAATTTAAAAGATAAATTAAATTACGTCTGTAATTTGCTTTATTAGAGTTTATAATATTACCTTCAAACGTAACAATATGATTATTTAGTGTACCACCGTTAAACATTAATAATATTGATTTTCCATTAGTTCCTATTTCGTCAAAATTATTTGTAAAAACATTGTTTTTAATATTGCTATTATAATCAAGGTCTCCACCATGATATTGAGCTATTGTTCCAAAACCATTATTAAATATAATATTGTTTTCTGTAAATTCTTTTGGTTTATTTACTAAAATATTTAAGGATTTATTAAAAGTAATGTTATTGTTAGATATACTACTAAATTTACCTGTAAATGCTTCTAACACAGCACTATTTACTATTATTGTATTTTTGCTTAATGAAATATTTTCAGCATTTGTAGCTATTAAATTATTAAAAGCTTTTTGGGTATTATTATTTATTTCAATTTCGTTATTTTCAATAGTTACATTTTTCGAATTGTTTTCAGCATTATCTTTTGGAAAATACATTAAAAATGTATTTGTTAATTCTGTATCACGTTCAAATTTTATTTTATTGTTCTTTATACTTAAATTTGTGGCATTTCTAGAATTTAATAAGCTCATTGTAGCTTTTGTATCTATTGTATTTCCTTCGAATCTTATGTTCTCTGCTTTTTTACTTGAATTTGAACCTATTGTGAAGCACATAGTGCTTGGGTCAGTACTTTTGGGCATTGTAAATGTATTGTTTAAAATATTAACATTTTCAATGCTTCCCATAAATATAGCTAAAATTTCATCATGGCACTTTTTATAACATCTGTTATTTGTAAAAGTTACATTACTTGCTCCTCTGTTGAAAAGGTCTCTAATCCAAATGCATCCACCTTCTTTTGCGTCATTTGCTAAATATAAATCACAATCTTCTATTAAAACATTGTGCCAACCAGTATATAAATCAATGTTACTATATGAATGTTTATTGCTGGTTGTTTCTGGTATTTTAAATGTACATTTTGTAATGTTAATATTTGTAGCTCCTACATATACTTGTGCTTTATATAAGTTTTCAATATTTTCTGTTTCCCTTGCTTCTATGCTTAAATTACTGATATTACAGTTATCTGAATGCATAATAATTAAAAATTCACTGTATTTTTCTGGTTTATAATCATTGTTTGTAAATATTATACTATTATTTCCAATTATATTAGTTGATTCAGTATCTAAACTTATTTTGTCTGTTATTTTATATTCACCTTTTGGCAATTCTACATTTGCAATTCCAGAATTGAAGGCTGTTCTTAAATTTTTTGTATCATCATTTATTGAATCACCTTTTGCACCAAATTGCTTAACATTTACAGTTTTATTTATAATTGCAAGTTTTGCTATTAACCCATTATTTAATTCAATATATAAACCATTATCTACTTTTATGCTATCACTTTTTTCTATGATATCATACCTTCCTGCTCCACCATCATTTTCTGTATAGTATCCTAATGTTTTGTACTTATCCCCTACTTTTGAATTTATTTGTTTAAGCTCTTCTATATTTTTTATTTCTGTGTACCTATCTTGTGCAGGTTGCAATGGTGTTGTATTTGGTGTACTAATGGATTTTTCAGTAAATTCTTCATATCCATTTGGTGTAATATTATAATTTTTTAATTCTTCTTTTTTTATAACAAAATTACTAAGTTCAGAAATTGATTCTACATCAATATTTTTTAAAGACTCAGTATTTGTTGTGTTGTTGCCAAAATCTTCTTTATAAAGTAGTTCATAAATATCAGTTGAATTTACATATCCATCATTATTCTCATCTTTATATATTTTTACTGTATATTTTTCGTTATTTTTAAATGTGGCTATTGCTCCTGATATATTTTCTTTATTCATTGATACTGCTTTTGTTTTATTTTTAAATTCTTGTGTTGTCATTGTTCTTTCTTTATTTGATGTTGAAAGTACTACTAAAATTGTTTTATCTTTTTTATTTATGAAAATTTTATCTTCGTTTTCAGCAAAAACGTATTTACTTAAAAATATCATTGTACTTATTAAAATAATTGTTATTGTTAATATAATTTTTGATTTTTTTGTTAATTCTTCATTTTTGATTACTATTATTAAAAATATGAACATTATAATAATTATTATTATAATTCTAAAATCAAATTTTAATCCAGTGTTTGGTAATGGTTTTACTGATATTGTGTTATCTATATTTGAGTTGTTGTCTTTTTGAGAAATTTCTATATTTTGATTTTCATCATTAATTACATTATTTATTGAATTGTTTTCGTTATTGTTGGTAGAATTGTTTATAAAATTGTTTTCTTGGTTTGATTTCTTATTTTCTATTTTTATATTTTCACTTATTATATTATCAATTTGTTTTTCTTCTGAATTTATATGTATTGTAATGTTTTTTACATTGATATTTGTTTTATTTGTTTTGCTTGTTGCTTTAAATTTTAGTGTTATTTCGTCTGTTCCTATTTTATTTAAATCATAATAGCAACAGATTAACTCGTTGTTTTCTTTTAGATAGTTTGTTTTTAAATCACCTGTGTTTGCTCCTATGTATGTGATTTTTTGATTATCATAATAAACAGAAAAGTCGGCTGTTTGTATTTTTTCGTCAAATTTGATTGTGAATTCTAGATCGTCTCCTATTTCTACTTTGTTTGAGTTTATGTTGCTATATATTGTTATTGCTGATGCTATGTTTGTTAGTATTAATATTGTTAATATGAATATTAAAGTTATTTTTCTTTTTATTTTCATTTTGTTTCCTCCAACTCATCTTTTAAAAAATTGCTAACAAATTCCCATCTATGTTTTATAAACTCTCGCTTTTCAACTAATGTATTTATCTCTTCCCAAGTTGCCCATTTTGCATCAGATACTTCGTCTTCTTGGAATTTCATTTTTGATATATCATAATCATGTTTTACAATATATGTATCTATCCATACATTACCAGTTTTAAATTTTGTTATGAATTTTAATTCATTATAATTTATATCTATATCTAATTCTTCTTTGGCCTCTCTTACTATTGTTTCTTTTGAATTCTCTCCCAAGATTACAGAGCCACCTGTCATTGCCCATACATTGGGTTCTAAACGTTTTTGTTTTGATCTTTTCTAAATCAATATTTTATTTTCACTATTTATAATCCATACATCTGAACCTAAATGATATAATCCTCTATCAAATACTTTTTGGTCATACTTTTCCATTATTTCTCCTGTTGGATTACCATTATTGTCCAATATTTCCCATTGTTCAATCATATTTACACCACCTTAAAATATTAATTTACTTTTTCATTTATAAATCTTTTCCTATTTTACTAAATCTAAATTTCCATTAATAATTTTAGGTGAAAAACCACCTATCTCATCAAATAAAATCCCCTCTGGTACTTCATTCCATAGGTATATTTTCTTATTTTCCATAAAAGCTTCATATAGTTCAAGAAATGTTGAACCGCCAACATAATTCTTTTTACCGTTTTTGTCAAAATTTAAAGTTAATACCGCGTCCATTAATTTTATTTTATCTCTACTTCTTCTAAACATTTCACCTTTCATTTTTGCGTGTTCTTCTTTCCCTTTAGCATACCATTCGTTTTCAGCATTAGGATTTTCGTATGTATTAGGTAAAAATACTTCCCAACCGTTTTCTTCTAATTTTTCTTTTATTGGTGGAATATTCTTATAGAAAGTTTTACTACATATTATGAATATTTTGTTCATATCTAAATCACTCCTATTTTTATTCTATTTGTCAAATTATATCATACTTTAAATTAATTGTCCTGAATTTTACGAAATTTGTTTAATTTTTAATGAATAATTTTAAAGAACCAGTAATTATACTAGCTCTATTGCTAGAAACTCTCAGAACCCCGCGTATAACACGTTTTTTCATTATCAAACAAAAGAAATGCTACCACGAATGATAACATTTCTATAATTTCTATTTACTTTGTTTGCAACTCTGTAATTCTTTATTTTCAAGCGTTTTTGCCACAGCAATTCTTATATTTTTTTCCACTTCCACAAGGACAAGGGTCGTTTCTTCCAACTTTTGGACCTTCATTTACAACAGTTTGGCTATGTTCTGGAGTATTAATTTTCTTACCACCATCAACACTCTCAATAGCCTCTAAAGCTGCACCAGTAATTTTAGCTGCCTCTTGTCTTTTAACTTCGCCGTTTTGTCTTCTGATATTCATAAGAATTTTAACAACATCAACTTTCATGTTTGCAATCATCTCATCAAACATATCCATACCTTCCATTCTGTATTTAACAACAGGATCTTGTTGACCATAAGCTCTTAATCCAATACCATTTTTCAATTCATCCATATCATCAATATGATTCATCCATTTTTCATCAACAACTTTAAGCATTACAACTCTTTCAAGTTCTCTCATTTTTTCAGAAGTAATCTCTTCTTCTTTAACTTGATATTTGTTAACTGCTTGTTTTTCTAATTCTTCTATAATTGCATTTGAATCGTTTTCATGTGCTTTAATGAAGTCATACATATCTAAACCAAATTCATTTGTTATTTCTGTATTTAAGGCCTCTATATTAATTGATTTTCCATCTTCACCTTCAACAAACATTGCAACAGTTTCTTCTGCTACTGAATTTATCATATTTAATATATTGCTATGAATATCTTCTCCATCAAGAACTTCTCTTCTTTGTTTGTAAATAATTTCTCTTTGTGCATTCATAACATCATCGTATTTTAATACATTTTTACGAATGCTGAAGTTTCTACCTTCAACTTTCTTTTGAGCATTTTCAACAGCTTTTGAAATTAATCTTGAAGCTATTGGCATATCTTCGTCAGCTCCTAATGTATTATAAACTTTTGTTATTGCATCTCCACCAAAGATTTTCATTAGATCATCATCTAATCCAATAAAGAATCTTGATTCTCCGACATCACCTTGACGTCCAGAACGTCCTCTTAATTGGTTGTCAATTCTTCTAGATTCATGTCTTTCTGTACCAATTATTTTTAAACCACCAGCATCAATAACTTTTTGTTTTTCTTCTTTTATTTTCTCGTCATATTTTTCAACTAATTTATTGAATTGTTCTCTGGCTCTTAAAATATCTTGGTCATCAGTTTCATAATATGTGTTTGATTCTTCAATTAAGTTTTCTGGTACTTTATTTTTTCTCATTTCTTCTTTTGCTAGATATTCGCTATTTCCACCTAACATAATATCAGTACCACGTCCTGCCATGTTTGTAGCAATTGTAACTGCTCCAAATTTACCAGCTTGTGCAACTATCATAGCTTCTTTTTCATGTGATTTTGCGTTTAATACTTCGTGTGGTATACGTGCTTCGTTTAATAATTTACTTAATTTTTCTGATTTCTCAATTGATACTGTACCAATTAAAACTGGTTGTCCTTTTGCATGACTTTCTTTTACACTTTCAACAACTGCTTTGAATTTTGCTTTTTCGTTTTTATATATAACATCATTTTCATCTTTTCTTATCATAGGTTTGTTTGTTGGTATTTCAACAACATCTAAGTTATATATTTCTTCAAATTCTGATTCTTCTGTCATTGCTGTACCAGTCATACCTGATAATTTATCATACATTCTGAAAAAGTTTTGGAATGTTATTGTTGCTAATGTTTTTGATTCATCTGCTATTTTAACTTTTTCTTTTGCTTCAATTGCTTGATGTAATCCATTGTTGTATCTTCTTCCATACATAATACGTCCTGTAAATTCATCTACAATTAAAACTTCTCCATCTTTTACGATGTAGTCTATGTCTTTTTTCATTACACCATTTGCTCTTAATGCTTGATTTACATGGTGTACTATTGTTGAGTTTTCTAGGTCATTGAAGTTTTCTAAGTTAAAGAATTCTTCTGCTTTCTTAATACCTTTTTGTGTTAATGATGCAGATTTTGCTTTTAAGTCTACAATGTAATCATATTTTTCATTGTCTTCTGCTTGTTCGAAGTCTTTTACATCTTCTTCTACTATAACTTTTGCTTCTAATTTTTTAACAAAATTGTCTGCTCTTTTATATAAGTCTGATGATTCATTTGCTCTACCTGAGATGATAAGTGGTGTTCTTGCTTCATCTATTAAAATACTATCTATTTCATCGACAATCGCATAGTTTAATCCTCTTTGTACTAATTGATTTTTGTAGATTACCATGTTGTCTCTTAGATAATCAAATCCAAATTCATTATTTGTACCATATGTGATATCTGCTGCATATGCTTTTTGTTTTGCTTGTGGGTCCATTCCAGCAATTACTAATCCTACTGAAAGTCCTAAGAATTTATATAGTTTTCCCATCCATTCACTATCTCTTTTTGCTAGATAGTCGTTAACTGTAATTACGTGAACTCCTTTTCCTTCTAGTGCATTTAAGTATACTGGTAATGTTGCAACTAATGTTTTTCCTTCACCAGTTTTCATTTCTGCAATTCTTCCTTGATGTAATATGATTCCACCAATTAATTGAACATCAAAGTGTCTCATTCCTAATGCTCTTTTTGATGCTTCTCTAACTACTGCAAATGCTTCTGGTAATATATCGTCTAATGTTTTGCCTTCTGCTAATTGCTTTTTAAAGTATTCAGTTTTTTCTTTTAATTCGTGGTCTGTTAATTTTTCCATTTCTGGTTCTAAGCTGTTTATTTTGTTTACTATTGGCATTACCCTTTTAACTTCTTTTTCACTGTATGTTTTAAATAATTTCATATGGTATATTCCTCCTAAGTTTTTTATTTTTTTACCTTTTTTACTTTGTTACTATATCACTAAAATAGCTTTTTAGCAATAGTTTTTAAATAAAAAACATATTTCTTTTTGGCAGGCATACATTTTATTAAATAGGTATTTTATAAAAGAAAAGAGGATTCTATATGTTTGTTTTTAATGTTAAAGTAAATGGTAGTAAAATTTTTAAATGTTTTTTTATTGGTGTAATTATTTTTTTAATTATTATTTTAGGAATTGTTATGTATAGAGTTTTTGGTGGAGCTAACAATGCTTCTAAATCGCAAAGTTGCTTTCCTCAAAATGGTGTTTCTGAAATTCAACCAAGAAATTATACGAATATTTTGAAAACTGTTCATGAAAATATATCCCCTTATGTAGGCAAAAAAATTTGTTTTACAGGATATGTTTATAGGGTTTTGGATTTACAAGATAGCCAATTTGTTTTGGCTCGTGATATGATTGTTAGTTCTAATTCTCAGTCTGTTGTTGTAGGTTTTTTATGTGAGTATGATAATGCTAAGGATTTTGCTGATAATACATGGGTTACAGTTACTGGCACTATTGTTAAAGGTGATTATCATGGTGATATGCCTATTGTTAAAGTTACTGATATAAAATGTGTTGATAAGCCTTCTTCTGATGAGTATGTTTATCCTCCTGATGATAGTTATATTCCAACTAGTGGGATAATTTAAAAACTGTTTTGGGGACGATTTTTTCCTTCGTCCCCAAAAACAGTTTTCTAATTTTTATCTACTTCTTTTAACATGACATCATGTGCACTTCCCTCTTTGATGCTTATATTTGATACCAAAGTTAATCTTGCTTTTTTGTGTAATTCGTCTATTGTAATTGCACCACAATTGCACATTGTTGATTTGATTTTTGAAACTGTTACATCTAGGTTTTCTTTTAAATGACCTGCATATGGAATGTAAGAATCAACACCTTCTTCAAAAGATAGTTTATTCTTTTCTCCTCCCATGTCATATCTTTGCCAGTTTCTAGCACGGTTAGAACCTTCTCCCCAGTATTCCTTTACATAGTTATTTCCTATTTTTAATACTCTTGTAGGGCTTTCATCAAATCTAGCAAAATATCTACCCATCATAACAAAGTCTGCTCCTAATGCTAAGGCAATTGTTATGTGATGGTCATGAACAATTCCTCCGTCTGAACAGATTGGAATGTAAATTCCTGTTTCTTCATAATATTCGTCACGAGCTTTTGTTACATCTATTAATGCACTTGCTTGTCCTCTACCTATACCTTTTGTTTCACGTGTTATACAGATAGATCCTCCACCTACACCAACTTTGATGAAGTCTGCTCCTGCTTCTGCTAAATATCTGAATCCTTCTGCGTCGACAACATTTCCAGCTCCTATTTTTACGCTATTTCCATATGTTCTTCTAACATAGTCAATTGTGTTTTTTTGCCATACAGAATATCCGTCAGATGAGTCCATACATAATATGTCTGCTCCTGCTTCTACTAATGCTGGTATTCTTTCTTCATAGTCTCTTGTATTTATTCCTGCTCCTACGATATATCTTTTATTTTCATCTAATAATGAGTTTGGATTATTTTTTCTTTCTTCATAGTCTTTTCTAAATACTAAATATTTCAAATTACCTTCTTTTGTTAATATTGGTAAACATTCTTTTTTTCTTTCCCATATAATGTCATTTGCTTCTCCTAAATTGATACCTTCTTCTGCCCATATAACTTTTTCTTTTGGAGTCATATAGTTATCAATTGGTGCATCTAAATCATCTCTTGATATTCTGTAATCTTTATCAGTAACTAATCCTAAAAACTTTCCATTTTCTGTTCCGTCTTCTGTTATCATTACTGTTGAGTGACCTGTTTCTTTTGTAAGCTCTATTACTTCTCTTAGTGGTGTTCCACTTTTTACATTTGAATCACTTACAATAAATCCTGCTTTGTGTTTTTTTACATGTCTGACCATTGATGCTTGACTTTCTATTGATTGTGCACCATATATGAATGCAACTCCTCCTTCTCTTGCAAGTGCAATTCCCATTTCTTCTCCTGATACTGATTGCATTATTGCAGATACCATTGGTACATTTGCATAGTATTTTGCTTCTTCTCCTTTTTTGAATTTTACTAGTGGTGTTTTTAATGTTACATTGTTTGGTGTACATTCTTCTGTTGTTAGATTTGGTAATAATAAAAATTCATTAAATGTTCTTGATATTCCATCAATTATTTTTGCCATTTTTGATTCCTCCTTATTTTTATATAATAAAAGTATACTAATTTTATGTTTATTTTGCAATATTTTTGAAAAATTTTTAAAATTATGTTATAATAATAATAATTAGTTGTAGAAAGAGAGGATTTGACGCATCATGAAAAAATTCGTTAATTGTATGACTCATGCGCTGAGACTTGAAAACGAAGAAATACCATATTTTGAATTTAATTTATGGTACTCATCAGACCCTTTTGTTGGAATATCAACAAAATGTGAACATTCATATCACAGAACCTGCCGGAAAGTAAAACGCGATGATAAATTGCATGAGGATGAATGGTTAGTTGCTTTTTTTGGATTTGTAGCTATTAAATTCGATTATGAGGGACGACCAGAATCTTTTGATTATCATTTTGTCCGGCAAGAATCTGATGGAACATGGACAGAAAGACCTTCTATTTACCAAGAAATCAATACTACAAATATAGATAATATGATTTCTGAATATGCTAAGGTTGGTATTAAGCCAATGTTTCTTGCTATTGGAAAAGTCGAAGAGTAATCTTCGGCTTTTTCTTTACTTTTAAATTAAAATATGATAAAATAAGACAAAATATTTGTTTAGGAGGAAATATCGTGAAAAACAATGAATTAATTTTAATTTTAGACTTCGGTGGACAATACAATCAACTAATTGCAAGACGTGTAAGAGAATGTAATGTTTATTCAGAAGTTGTTCCATTTGACATCACAATTGAAAAAATCAAAGAAAAGAATCCAAAAGGAATCATCTTTACAGGTGGACCAGCAAGTGTATATGGAGAAAACTCTCCAAAATGTGCAGAAGGTATTTTTGAACTTGGAATTCCAGTGCTTGGAATATGTTATGGAATGCAACTTATGACATATACATTAGGTGGAAATGTTGCAAGAGCAGATAAAAGAGAGTATGGTACAACAGATGTATCTATTGACAACTCTTCCCCACTTTTTGAAGGATTTGAAAATACAAATGGTTTCTTAATGAGTCATACAGATTTTGTTGAAAAAGTTCCTGATGGATTCAAAAATATTGGACATACAACATCTTGTCCAAATGCTGCAATGGAAAATAGAGAAAAAAATTTATATGGTATTCAATTCCATCCAGAAGTTAACAGTTCTATAAATGGAACGCAAGTAATTAAAAACTTTTTATTTAATGTTTGTAAATGTTCTGGTGATTGGATTATATCTTCTTTTGTTGAAGAAAGTATTACAAAATTAAAAGAAAAAATTGGAGATAAAAAAGCGTTATGTGCTTTATCTGGTGGTGTTGATTCATCAGTTGCTGCCGTTTTATTATCAAGAGCTATTGGAAAAAACTTAACTTGTATATTTGTTGACCATGGTTTACTTCGTAAAAATGAAGGCGATGAAGTTGAAGAAGTTTTCAAAAATCAAGATATTAATTTTATAAGAGTTGATGCTAAGGATAGATTTTTAGCTAAACTTGCTGGTGTTAGTGATCCAGAAAGAAAAAGAAAAATTATTGGTGAAGAATTTATAAGAGTTTTTGAAGAAGAAGCTAAAAAAATCGGTGCTGTTGATTTCCTAGTTCAAGGAACTATTTATCCTGATGTTATTGAAAGCGGTCTTGGAAAAAGTTCTGTTATAAAAAGTCATCATAATGTTGGTGGTTTACCTGACTATGTTGATTTTAAAGAAATTGTAGAACCTTTAAGAGATTTATTTAAAGATGAAGTTAGAAAAACTGGCTTAGAACTTGGAATGCCTGAAAATTTAGTATTTAGACAACCTTTCCCTGGTCCTGGACTTGCTATAAGAGTTATTGGTGATATTACAGAAGATAAGTTAGATATTTTAAGAGATGCTGATAGCATTTTTAGAGAGGAAATTGCTAATGCTGGCTTACACAAGAGTATTAACCAATATTTTGCTGTTTTGACTAATTTGAAGTCTGTTGGTGTTATGGGTGATGAGAGAACTTATGATTACACTGTTGCTCTTAGAGCTGTTGAGACTACTGATTTTATGACTGGTGTTTGGAGCAAAATTCCTTATGAAGTTTTAGAGAAGGTTTCTTCTAGGATTGTAAATGAAGTTAAACATGTTAATCGTGTTTGCTATGATATTACTTCTAAACCACCTGCAACTATTGAATGGGAGTAAAATTTAATAGAGATATATCCTAAAAATACCTGATATACATCAGGTGTTTTAGGATTTTTTTAATTTCTATCAAAAATACTTTTTACTACTCCCTCATCTATCAATGTAGCAAAAACATTTTTTATAATAATCAATATAATTGGTCCAATTAGCATACCTAAAATACCAATAAATTTAAATCCAGTATACATAGCAATCAATGTAAAAATAGGATGTGTTCCAATATGCTTACTAACCAATTTAGGCTCCAAAAATTGCCTTACAGTAGACATTATTATTAATAATATAATAAGAGCTATTCCTAATTTCAAATCTCCATTCAAACCCGAAATAATTGCCCAAGGAATCATTACAGTTCCTGAACCTAAGATTGGCAAAGCATCAACAAATCCTATAAATAAAGCCATTAATAATGGAAATTCTATATTGAATTTAGCAAATTTCAAAATATATAATCCAACCAATGAAATTATAAAAGAAACTAATATAAGTGTTGCTTCTGCTTTTAAATATCCTCCTAATGTTTGTGTTAAATCTTTTATATGTTTTCCTACTTTAAATACCCATCTTTTTGGAAAGTGATGTTCTATTTGGTCTAATATATAAACTTTGTCTACACATATTAAGTATAGTGCCATAATTGTGACTACAAAATAGATTGCAATTGTTGGTATAGATGTTATCATGTTTAGTAGTCCTGTTAAAAAATCTCTTATCCAGCCGGATGCAGAGTTTAATACGTCTCCTGTTGAGTTTTCAATTATTGAAGTTATTTCATTTGGTAAGTGTATTTTGTTGAAATCAAACTTATTTGTGAAGTTTTGAAATAATATGTATGCTTTTTCTACATAACTATTTAAATCTTGTAATAAGTTTGAGGCTTCTGATATTAATGATATTATTCCCCATGTTACGCCTCCAATTATTATTCCTGAGGCTATTATAAATATTATTATTGAGCTTGTTTTTCTTGTTAGTTTTAATTTTTTCATTATTAACCTAATTGCTGGTTCTATTATTAGTGATATTATAAATGCTATTAAAAATGGTGTGTAAAATATTGCTAGTTTAAATGCTAAAAATAGTCCTATTAATATTAAAATTACATATAAAAATCTTTTTAATACTCTTGTCCAATATGACATGTCAATTATCATTTTTCTCTTTCTCCTATGTAATTAGTATATGTTAATTTGCAGTTTATATTCTTAAAAATAATTGATATTCTAATTAAAATATGATAAAATAAACTTGAAATTTGTTATTTTGCAAATGCAAATTTTGTAAATTGATACTCGTAAACCAAATCGTTATGGAGGTAAAAGGATGTCCAAAAAAAATGAAATACTGGTAAAAGAACAACTGGAACCAACAATTGATAATGCAATTCGTAGTATGAAATTGAGCATAAAACTACACATAACCAAGAACGATAAATATTGGTCTGATGTTGTTGATGAGTATATAAGAGACAAAGAAAAATTTTTGCCTTTTATAAAAGAAGACCAAAAAGAATGTTTTTTGGAAGTATATGCTAGCATCTTTCAATTGGTTGAACAATTTCCTACAAAATTTATTAAGGCGGAATTACTTGCTATGGAGCAAACATGCCAAATTATGGAATTGCTTAATGCAGATACAGATTGGGATGCTATTGACAGATTATTAGATGCTCAATGTAATTCTGCTGAAAGTATTGAAATTGTAAACTCTTGGATTCAGAAGTTTTCTTCTTATGGATCAGAATTTGAGAAGCACATCAATAAGAGTTCAACAAGTAATAAAGGCTGAACGACATATTATAATATTTTTGTTAAAAAACATACACCCTTTTTGCCGGGTGTATGTTTTTTATGAATTATTCTTATTTGAATTACAACTGCAAATATCACCTATTGTATTACAAACCTGTTGACTACCTAATTGTATCTCATTTTGAGCTAAATCTCCTAATGTTAAAATTCCAATTACATGATTATTTTCATCACACACTGGTAATCTTCTTATTTGATTATTTGCCATTTTACTTTCAGCGTTCGTCATATCATCATCTTGTTTACAAGTATATAAATTTGTAGACATTATATCACTTGCTGTTGTTTGTGAACAATCTTTGTCACATGCAACTGTTCTTAATAAAATGTCTCTATCTGTTAATATTCCACATATACAGTTGTTATTGTCACATACTGGTATACATCCTATGTGATTTTCACTCATTAATTTTGCTACTTCTGTTATTTTTGTTTCTGGTTTTACACAGCATACGTTTTCACACATACAGTCTTTTACTTTCATTTTGATATTCTCCTTTCAAAAATTGGATTAGAATAAAAATTTAAAGGTTTTGAATTTTATATTTATTGCTTTGATTTTCTTTAAATTTTCATTTATTATTATTTGTTAAAATAAAAAAAATATGCAAATTTTAATTTGCATATTTGTAATTTTTTTCCATTAAAGAAAGAGCGCACGTGCGCTCTTTCTCTACATCTTCTTGATATCATACATTAAGAATTGGTAGACTTGATCCACTATTCGTGCATCATCATCCGTAAATTTTTTGACTTCAACATTCTCTTTAATTTTGACTAATTCAAGTCGTATTTCTTGCCCGATAAGAAATAATTCGTTCCGAACGATGCGTTCTGGAATAGTCTCCTTTTTTTCATAATAGTTCTGCCATTCCTTAAACAGTTTTTGTAAATTTTCGTACATATGATATTCCTCCTGTACTATTTGCTTTTGTTTATTGTTTTTCTATTATAAAACCCCTTCACACATTATGCAATTGCTTTTGTAATTTTTTCCATTCTAGTTTAAAATTGTTCATATAAGTCATCAAAGCTTCCAAAATCTCTGTTGAAAGGCGGTCTTCCTGGGCCTGGTCTAAACGGAGGTCTCATTGGCGGACGAGGTCCGGGACCTGGTGGATTTGGCATAGGTGGTCTAAATGGTGGTCTACGTCTATTTAGCAGTTCACGTATTAATAAAATTTGTATTAAATCTCTTAATCCACTATTAAATTGTCTCTTTTCATTATTCTCCCCCGCAGCTTCAGATATTTTAACATCAGGTTTTCTACTTTCTGTTCTTTTGATACTAGAATTATTATTCGATGTTGAAATATTTGTAGTTCTGACATTATTTACATCATTTGTCAAATTGATATTTACTCTTGTTTCTTTTTTAGCTTCTAATGCGTAATAAATTTCATCTGTCATATTTTCAATATCATCTCTGGTAATAGTTCCTTCCCTCATATTGTCACATTTCTTAGTTACCATAGGATACACAATTTTATATATTTCAGGATAGCTATTTTCTAGTTCGACATTATTTCCAGATATATTAATGTTAGTATTAAATGTTGGATTTCTATACTCTTGATAGCCCTGATATTCTTGTGGTTCATGATTATACTGTTCAAATTGATTTTTTGTTGGATATCCTAAAATACTTCTTATGTAATTATCATATGTTTCGTTATACATAATTAACCTCCCTCATTTTCCCTGATTTGTAGTTTTCTACAAATTAGTTTTATATATCGTATGAGGGAGGCTCTATTTTTGTTAAATCTTATTTACTAAATCTTTGAATTTATTTCCTCTATCTGCAAAATTTTTAAACATATCAAAACTTGCACTTGCAGGTGAGAATAATACGACATCACCTTTTTTAGCAGATTTTTTAGCAATTTCAATTGTTTGCTCTAATGTATCACACATATTAATATTTATTTTTTTATTCTCTTTTTCAGATTCTTTTTTTACAACATCATATATTTTTTCGGCTGTTTGACCAATCAAAATAAGTGTTGAAACTTTATCTACAACTGGTTTTGCAAGAGGTTCATATTCCAAGTTTTTATCATACCCACCTGCAATTAAAATTATATTTTCTTTAAATGCATTTAAACCTGAAATCGTTCTTGTTGGAGAAGAACTTGCAGAATCATTATACCACTTAACTCCATCAATCTCTCTTACAAATTCAATTCTATGTTCAACAGGCTTAAATATCTTAATTGCTTCTATTGCAACATCTGTGCCAACTAATGTTTTTGTTGCAGCAAGGGCTGTTGCTATATTTTGAAAATTATGATTTCCTCTTAATATAACTTCATCAGTATTCAAAATATGTTTTCTTATGCCGTCATTACATTCTTTTATAATATCATCATCAACTATAAATCCACTATCTAATTTTGTTTTACTACTAAAAAATATGACTTTTCCGTTAGCTTCTTTGCTACATTCCCTTGTTATATCATTATCATAATTTAATATTAATATTCCATTTTCTTTTTGATTTTTAAATATACATTTTTTTGCATCAATATATTCTTGATAATCTTTATGTATATTTAAATGATTTGGCGTTATATTAGTAATAACTGCAATGTCTGGACTGATTTTCATATTCATTAATTGAAAACTACTTAATTCTAATACCACTATATCATTTGGTTCCATTTCTGGCAATTTTGTAAATAATGGTGTTCCGATATTTCCGCCTAAAAAAGTTTTATAACCTGCATGTTGTAAAATTGCATTTATTAAACTTGTTGTAGTTGTTTTGCCATCACTACCTGTTACACCAATTATTTTACATGGGCACATCTCCATAAGCATTTCAACTTCTGTTGTAACAATTGCTCCTCTATCTGCCTCTTTTTGCAATTCTGGTCTTGTTGGTAGACAACTTGGTGATCTAAAAATAACATTAAATCCATTTAAATTTTCAAGACAATTTTTACCAAAAAATGTGTCAAATTCATATGTATTTATTTTATTGATGGTTTCTTCTGGAATTTCTTCTAATGTTCTTTCATCAAATACTGTTACTTGTGCTTTTTTATTATATAAATATTCTAATAATGGTAAATTGCTTACTCCTAAGCCAATTACTGCAACTTTTCTAAATCTTATATATTCATTAAATTCTTCTAATTTTTTGTTTTCATAGCTCATTTTTATTCCTTCTTTCTTTATGCCCTTTTGTTTCTTTGTGGGGCGTTTAATTTATTATACGCAATTTCATTATATAGTGTAACTTCACACATTATATATCTTTTTTTTCAAAAAAACAATTTTTAACAGAATATTTTTTCTTTTTTCGGTAAGAATATTTTTAGATATCGATTGGAGGTGCATTTTAATGTCAAAATCTAATAAAAACAAAAATAATCAAGATAATAGAAATAATCAATCTCAAAATGAAGAAAGACCAAATAATAGAAATAATAATTGCAAATAATTTATTGAATTTTATTATAAAATAGCTCTTTTTATGGGGCTATTTTATTTTTAGCTTTTAATAGTTGATTTTACATAATATTTTTGTTATAATTTATTTATTAAATGCACATTGAAATTTTAAAAATCATTTTTATTAGGAGGTTGACTTTATGGAAAAACAAATTAGAAAAATAATATATCTTGTTATATCTTTATTGTGTTTTGGACTCTTGTTTTATTTTTGTATAATACTTCGGATTCCACGTACATTAGAATCTTTGATTATTTTGGTTCTATTGTTTATTCTTGTAATAGTTTTCTTTAAAGAATATGAATATGAGAAAAACTCTATTTATTTAGATGAGACCTCAAAAAAGATAGCAGAACTTTCAAAAATATATTCAACTGAAAAGGAAATTGTTGACTATGTAAGTGATTTAATGTATACCAACTTATATAGAGACATATCTGATAATGATTCAATAGTTGTTATTGACTATGATGAAAGCTATTTGTTAGATTTTTATGATAATCTTGATAGATTGGCTTCAAACCAAAATAAAGAAATTGATGAATTAACTCTTGTACAAAAAAGTGCATGTTTAATAGATTCGTTATTGGGAACGGAAGCATGGGTACTTAAAACCATAAAATATATTGATGAAATTGATTATTCTACTAGATCTTTAAATATCGAATTAGCTATAAAAGCTGGTCTGTTATTTTGTGGGCATACAATGGAAGAAATTAATGAGAATCCTTCATATATAGACTTCTTAACTGCTATACTACACGAAGTTATAGAATTTGATAGAACAGGTGATTTACTGGTAATCAATATATTAGTTGATATTTTACAAAATTACAAAAAATTATAGTTAAAAAATGATTTTAAATTTCAAATTTGACAGGTGGTCTTTATGACACCTGTCAATTCATTTTATACACCTATAACTGAAAATCCATTATCCACATGTATTACTTCACCAGTAATTGCAGAAGACATATTGCTAAACAAAAATGTGCAGCAATCACCTACTTCTTTTGCAGTAACATTTCTATGTAATGGTGACTTTTCTTCTACAATATCTAAAATATTTCCAAAATCTTTTATTCCTTTTGCTGAAAGTGTTTTTATTGGTCCTGCTGAAATAGCATTTATACGTGTTCCATTTTTCCCTAAATCTTTTGTTAAATATCTAACACTTGATTCTAATGCAGCTTTTGCAATTCCCATAACATTATAACCTTCTATGTTTTTTTCTGCACCATAATATGATAATGTAACAATACTTGAATTATTGTTTAATAAACCTAATTCTGATGCTATTCTTGATACAGCAATCAATGAATAACTACTAATGTCACACGCATGTGAAAAACCGTCTCTTGAAGTATTTATAAAATTATTTCTTAAATCTTCTGTATTTGCGTGAGCAATTGCATGTAAAATTCCATCTATTTTTCCGTTTTCTTTTAATATAGTTTCAAAGCATATTTTTATAGATTCATCACTTGAAACATTACAAGAATAAGCTTTTGAACCTGGGATTTCTTCCATTAATTTTTCTATTTTAGGTTTATTCTCTTCCGAATTATATGTGAAAATTATTTGAGCTCCTTGCTCATATGCAGATTGTGCAGCTCCCCAGGCTATACTCCATTTATTTCTTATTCCCATTATTAAGATTTTCTTTCCTTGTAATAACATTATCGAATACCTCCTATTTTTCTATATTTTTCGTATCTTTGTTCTATTAATTCATCTTGTGTCTTATTTGATAATTCTTTTATATATTTTTTTACTATGTCTTTTAAGTTTTGACAAACTGTTTCAAAATCTTCTTGTGCTCCACCTTCTGGTTCTTTTACTATATTATCAATAACTCCTAATTTTTTCAATTCTTTTGATGTGATTTTCATTTTTTCTGCCGCTTCTGATGATTTACTTGAATCTTTATATAAAATACTTGCAAATCCTTCTGGTGATAATATAGAATATATTGCATTTTCTAACATTATTATAATATCTGTAACTCCTAATGCTAATGCTCCACCACTAGAACCTTCTCCTATTACAATTGATATCGTTGGAACTTTTAATTGTGACATTTCAAATAAATTTTTGGCAATTGCTTCTCCTTGTCCTCTTTCTTCTGCTCCAATTCCTGGATATGCTCCTGGTGTGTCTATGAATGTTATTATAGGTCTATTAAATTTTTCAGCTTGTTTCATCAATCTTAATGCTTTTCTGTATCCCTCTGGATTCGGCATACCAAAGTTTCTTTCTATATTTTCTTTGGCATTTTTTCCTTTTTGTTCTCCTATTACTGTAACTGGTATTTCATCTAATTCTGCGATTCCACCTATAATTGATTTGTCATCTCCGAAATATCTGTCTCCATGTAATTCTATAAAATTTGTGAATATTTTATTTATGTAATCTAATGATTTTGGTCTTTCTGCTTTTCTTGCTATATTTACTCTATCCCATGCTGATATAGTTTTCATTTTATTTTATTCCTTATATAATTTATTTAGGTTTTTATAAAGGTTTTACCTATAAACCTCTCACTAACTCTAAAATTTTTGACTGTTGATTTAATTTATGGTATAATCATTTTATGCTTATATTATAAAAATCCATAGACCTAAGGAGGAAAGCTATATGATTAAGAAAATTAAGGATTTTATAACTCGTTGTCAGTTACGGTGTAAACAAAGAAAGGAAAATAAGTTCTTGAAACTTTTTGTTTATTATGCATTAAAGTTTCGCCCAATGTCTATTATGGATATTACAATTTTGTTTCCAGGCTATTTTAGTCCGGAGACTGTTGATGCTGTTGCTGAGAAGCTTAGTTACAAATGTTTAGTATTCCATGATGAAGATAAGAAAGCGACTTATGTTATTTTCCACGAAAAAAATGACTGACATTACATTTATGGGGATGGCTGTGCTGTCCCTATATTTTTTTCTTTAATGCAACTTAATTATGTTATATAGTGTTTCTTTCATATCTTTTCTTTCAACAATTTTATCAATAAAACCATGGTCTAATAAAAATTCAGAACTTTGAAATCCACTTGGTAACTTTTGTTTTATTGTTTGTTCTATAACTCGCGGTCCCGCAAATCCTATTAAAGCTCCTGGCTCTGCTAAAATAATGTCACCTAAACTTGCAAAACTTGCAGTAACTCCACCTGTTGTTGGATCAGTTAATACAGATATATATAGCAAACCTGCTTTATCTAGTTTTGCAATTGCAGCTGATGTCTTTGCCATTTGCATTAATGATATTATACCTTCTTGCATTCTAGCACCACCTGATACACAAAATAAAATAACAGGTAATCTTTCTTTTATTGCAGTTTCAACTAATCTTGTTATTTTTTCACCAACAACACTTCCCATACTTCCCATCATAAAATTGCTATCCATAACTCCAATTGCTACTTTTAATCCATTTATATTTCCAGTTCCTGTTTGTATTGCTTCTTGTATTTTTGTCTTTTCTTGTAGTGTTTGTATTTTTTCTTTATATCCTTCAAATTTTAATAAATCACTTGTTTGCATATTTTCATTTATTTCATTAAAGGTTCCTTCATCTATTATTTGTTTTATTCTCCTTCTAGCTGATAATCTGAAATATTGCCCACAATTTGGACATATACTGTAATTGTTTTTTAATTCTTCTTTGTATAGTATTTCTTTACAGTTATTGCATTTTACCCATTTTCCTACTAACATATCTGATGCTCTTTCATTTTTTTGATCTGGTTCTTTTGGATTTATTTTTTTGATTTTATCTATTACCATTATCTTTCTCCTTATTAGCAAATTTTTTAGCAATAAAAGAAGTATCATAATTATTACTAATGAAATCCTCATCTTTTAAAATCCTATATAAAAAATCAATATTAGTATTAATGCCATCAATAACAAACTCGCCGAGTGCACTTTTCATCTTAGCAATTGACTCATTTCTATCTTTTCCATGTACAATAATTTTTGCAATCATAGAATCATATGTAGGTGGAATTTTATAACCAGGATAAATGGCTGTATCAATTCTAATTCCATTTCCTCCGGGTATGTGTAATTCTTTTATTTCTCCTGGACAAGGCATGAAATTTTTATACGGATTTTCTGCATTTATTCTTGCTTCTAAACTATGTCCTGTAAATTTAATGTCATCTTGCTTGTATTGTAGCTTTTCACCTGATGCAATTTTTAGTTGTTCTTTTATTATATCTATACCTGTAATTGCTTCTGTTATTGGGTGTTCAACTTGAACCCTTGTGTTCATCTCCATAAAGTAAAAATCTTTGTTTTTGTCTAATAGATATTCAATTGTTCCAACATTACTATATCCAACTTCTTTTATAGCATTTACTGTAATTTTGCCCATTTTTTGTCTTAACTTGTCTGTTATTACTCCTGATGGTGTTTCCTCTAACATTTTTTGATTGTTTCTTTGTACAGTGCAGTCTCTTTCACCTAAATGTATTACATTTCCATGTTCATCTGCCATTACTTGAACTTCTATATGTCTCGGATTTTCTATAAATTTTTCTATATAGATTGAATCATCATTAAAAGAAATTTTTGCTTCTTGTCTTACCAAATCGTAAAATTTCACAAGCTCTTTTTCATTATAAGCGATTCTTATACCTTTACCACCGGCCACCACTACTTGCTTTTAAAATTACTGGGTAACCTATTTTCAAAGCCACTTTTATAGCTTCTAGCACATTGTCAACTAAACCATTTGAACCAGGAACTACTGGAACACCTGCATTTTTCATAGTTTCTTTTGCTTTTGATTTATTTCCCATTAATTCAATCATTTTATAATTTGGTCCTATAAACTTTATACCAATTTCATCACACATTTTTGCAAAACTACTATTTTCAGATAAAAAACCATATCCAGGATGTATTCCATCACATCCTGTTAAACATGCTGCCTCTATTATTGCTTTAACATTTAAATAACTTTTGTTTGATGGAGCTGGACCTATACATACAGCTTCATCTGCTAATTCTTTGTGTAAAGAATCTCTATCTATTTCTGAATATACAGCAACTGTCCTTATTCCTAGCTCTCTACACGCCCTTATTATTCTTACAGCAATTTCTCCACGATTTGCTACTAATATCTTTTTTAGCATTTCTAATTTCCTTTCATTTATAAACTTTATATTTGTGTTTGTATTTTGAAAATTTTTAATTATCTACAATTGCAAATGTTAGTTCTCCTTTTACAGCTATTTTTCCTTCAACTGTTGCAACTGCTTCTCCTACTCCTATTGGTCCTTTTCTTTTTATAATTTTTACTTCTAGTTTTAATCTATCTCCTGGTACTACTTGCTTTTTGAATTTTAAATTGTTTATTCCTCCAAATAAAGCGTTTTTATTTTTGTTTTCTTCTAATGATAGTATCGCAACCGCTCCTGTTTGTGCTAATGATTCTACCATTAATACTCCTGGCATTATTGGATTGCCTGGAAAATGTCCTTTAAAGTAATATTCATCTGCTGTTACATTCTTGTATGCTGTACAGTTTCTCCTGGTGTATATTCTTCAACTTCATCTATCATTAAAAATGGCTCTCTTTGTGGTATTATTTTCTTAATTTCTTCTTTATTTAACATTTTGATTTTCTCCAATTTTATCTATTATTTTTCTCTTATTTTATTTTAAATAATGGCTGTCCATATTCAACTATATCTCCATCGTTTACGCATATTTCTGCAATTTCACCATCAAATTCTGATTCTATTTCATTCATCAATTTCATTGCTTCAACTATACATATAACTTGACCTTTTTTTACTATATCTCCTGTTTTTACAAATGTTTCTTTATTTGGAGATGGCTTTGAGTAAAATGTTCCAACCATTGGTGATTTTATAATTTTATATTTTTCTTCTTGTATACTATCTATATTTATATTTGCTTTTACATCTGAGTTTATTATTGATTGATTGTCTAATTGCATATTTGTTGTTTCTGGTATGAAATTTTGCTGTTTCATGTCTGATATATTTTTTAAAATGATTTCTTTCTCTGCATTTTTTTTCATACTTATTTTTATTCCTTCTGGAAATTCTATTTCTAGTTCGTCTATCTTAGCATTTCCCATATCATCTATTAATTTTTTAATTTCTTCGTAATCCATAAATTAAATCTCCTTTATTCAACTTGACTTGATTCTATTTGATTCCAATGTCATTCTCAAAAGAACAAAATATTATAGAGCTGTTATGACCTCCAAATCCTAATGAATTTGACATTGCATATTTTACTTCTACATTTCTACCTTTGTTTGGTACAATATCTAGGTCGCATTCTTCGTCTGGTACTTTGTAATTTATTGTTGGTGGTACAAATTTGTCTTGTATTGCTTTTACACATACTATTGCTTCAACTCCTCCTGCTGCTCCTAAAAGATGTCCTGTGTTCCCTTTTGTCGAACTTATCATTACTTTTTTACTTGCTTCTCCAAATGCTAGTTTTATTGCAGATGTTTCTCCTGCATCATTTAAGTGTGTAGATGTTCCATGTGCGTTTATATATGTGATTTCTTCTGGCTTGATATTATTTTCTTTTAAGGCTCTTTTCATCGCTCTGGCAGCCCCTTCTCCATCTGGTGCTGGTGATGTTATATGATATGCGTCTGATGTTGCTCCATATCCTACTATTTCAGCATATATTTTTGTTTTTCTTGCTTTTGCGTGTTCTAACTCTTCTAATACAAGTATTCCTGCTCCTTCTCCCATTACAAATCCGCTTCTTTCTTTGTCAAATGGTATACTTGCTCTGTTGATATCTGTTGATTGTGTTAGTGCTTTTATGTTTGTAAATCCTGCTATTCCTGTTGGTGTGATTGAAGCTTCTGTTCCTCCTGCAAAAATTACATCTTCATAACCATTTTTTATCATTCTATATGCTTCTCCTATTGAGTGAGTTCCTCCTGCACATGCTGTTACAACAGATATTGATTCTCCTTTTGTTCCTAGTTCTATTGCTACATTTCCTGCTGCCATATTACATATGCTCATAGGTATGTACATTGGTGATACTCTGTCAGGTCCTTTTTCTATGTAATGTTCATTTTCTTTTTCTATTGTTGTTAATCCACCTATTCCAGAGCTGATTACTACTCCAACTCTATTCATATCTGTATTTTCTGGTGTTATTCCACTGTCTTTCATAGCTTCTTTTGATGCTATTATTGCAAACTGTGAAAATTTATCTAATCTTTTACAACTTCTTTTGTCAAAGTATTCTTCTGGATTGTAGTTTTTTACTTCTCCTGCTAATTTTACTTTAAATTTTTCTGTGTTAAATTCTGTTATTGGTGCTATTCCACATTTATTTGTTTTTATTCCTTCCCAGAATTCTTCTACATTTTTCCCAATAGGAGTTATTGCTCCTAACCCTGTTATTACTACTCTTTTTTCCATTTTGATTTTCCTTTCTTTACATTAACATTCCACCATCAACGTTTAAAACTTGACCTGTTATATATGTATTTTCTTCACCAGCTAAAAAATATACTGAATTTGCTATTTCTTCACTAGTTCCCATTCTTTTTAAAGGTATCTGTGAATTTATGTTTTCTTTTACATTATCATTTAAAACTGATGTCATATCTGTATCAATAAAACCAGGAGCAATACAATTTGCTAATATATTTCTGCTAGCTAATTCTTTTGCAATACTCTTTGTAAAGCCAATTATTCCAGCCTTTGAAGCAGAATAATTACATTGCCCTGCATTTCCAGATACACCAACAACTGAACTGATATTTACAATTTTCCCTGTTCTTTTTTTCATCATATATGGTACAATACTTTTTGTAACATTAAATGTTCCTTTTAGATTAATATCTATTACTTTTTCAAAATCTTCTGGTGTCATTCTTAATAACAAATTATCTTTTGTAATTCCTGCATTATTAACTAAAACATCTATTTTTCCAAACTTTTCTATTGATTTTTTTGCCATATTTTCACAATCCTCAAATTTAGAAACATCTGTTTTTATGAATAATATCTCTATATTGTATTGTTCAAATTCACTTTTCAAATTTTCTATATTAGTTTTATCTGACACATAATTTAAGACTAAATTATATCCATTTTTAGCGAATTTGATTGCTATTGCTTTTCCAATTCCTCTTGCACCACCTGTTATTAATGCTACTTTTTTATCTTCCATTTTTGTAATCTCCTTTTCAAATTATTATATTAGTTTTTAATATCGGTTAATTTTTGAATTGCATTTTCTAATGTATCAACATCATAGATATTAAATACATTAACATTTTCAAGCTCTTTTTTTATAAATCCTGTTAAAGTTTTGCCTGGTCCAATTTCTACAAATGTATCTATATTCTCGTCTTTCATTAATTTTATTGCTTTATCAAATCTAACTGGACTTATAATATGGTTTGATAATATTTCTACCATATCATCTGTGTCATTATAGAACGTGCCATCTATATTTTTAATAACTTTTGTAGTTCCTTTTTCAAACTTAATCTTTTCTAAATCTTTTATGTATTCATTTTTTGCATCTTCTAATGCTTTTGTATGAAATGGTCCACTTGTTTTTAATATGACTACTTTTTTTGCACCATTTTGTTTGAAAATTTCACTTGCTATTTCAATTGCTTTTTGGCTCCCAGAAACCACAGTTTGATTTGAATAATTGTAATTAGCTGGATATATAAACATTCCTTTATTTCTTAATGTGTTGCAGATTTCTTCTATTTTTGAGGATTCTAACCCTATTATTGCAAGCATAGAATATTCACCTTTTGGTAATTTATGTTGCATTAGATATCCTCTTTGTTTAAGCAATTTTAATCCATCTTCAAATTTAAGCTGACCTCCATATATTAATGCCGGATATTCCCCTAAACTAAGTCCAACTGCTATATCTGCTCTTATTCCATTTTTTATTAATATTGATAAAATAGCCAAACTCATTGTTGCAATTGCAATTTGAGTATTTTCTGTTTTGTTTAGTTCTTCTCCTTCAAAACATAATTTAGCTATATCAATTCCTGTAAGTTCTGATGCTCTTATATATATCTTTTTTATATCTTCATATTTTTCATATAAATCTTTTCCCATTCCTATTTTTTGACTTCCTTGACCTGGAAATAAAAATGCTATTTTCATATTACTAAACCTCCATTAAAATACTGCCTGTGTTTAAACCTCCGCCATAGCCTAAGAGAATTATTTTATCACCGTTTTTTAATAATTTTTTTTCAAATATTTCATCTATTGCTATTGGTATGCTTGCACAAAATGTATTTCCTACATTTTCTATATTTGTAAATATTTTTTTATTATCTATTTTTAGCTTGTTTCCAATTGATTTCATTATTTTTAAATTTGATTGATGTGGTATTATATATTTAATTTTATCAATATCAATCTGACTTTTATCTAGTAATTCATTTATGTTTTTTACAGTTTCTGTAACAGCATATTTATAAACTTCTTTACCATCCATATGCAATTTTTCATTCATATTATTTGTAAGTATTTCTCCATTTTGTCCTTGACTTTTTATATTGCTACTATAAATTTTTGTATTTTGCGTTTCTTGTATTATAACAGCTCCTGCTCCATCTGATAGTAAAATTGATGTAGATAAATCATTTTTTTCTATACAGTCTGATAATAAATCTACACCTATCATTAGTGCTGTTTTGGATTTTCCTGTTGTTATATAACTTTGTACAATATCTAATGTATTTATAAAGCCTGCACACCCTCCTAAAATGTCTAGACACATACAGTTTTTAATGTCAAAATACTTTTGAATTTTATATGATATTCCTGGCATTAACATATTTGTTGATGTTGTTGCAACAATAATAAAATCTATGTTTTTTATATTTATTTTTGGATTTTTTTCTATCAAATTTTCTACACTTTTTATTGCTAATTCTTCTATATTTTCATCTTTTGAATAATATCTTTTTTGTATTCCTGTTCTTTTGTATATGTAATCTTCCGTTATATTTAGTTTTTTTGCAAGATATGAATTGTTTATTTCAGTTTTCGGTAAATAACTTCCTGTTGCTATGATTTCTATACTTTTCATTTTCACCTCTATATTATATTTTCTAATGTTTTAATAAAATCTTCTGTGATTTTTTCTTTATCAAAAATTTTTCCTGTTTCTTTATATAATGATGTTGCTATGTTTTCTAATTCACTTGGAAATTTATCTTCATTTACGTTGAAACCTAGGCTTATTATTATATAATTTATTTTGTTTCCTATTGTGTTGCATTCTGTTAAAATTCCACATATTTTCTTTCCATTTAGCATTAGGTCATTTGGTTCTTTTATGTTTAATCTGATGTTATAGTTTTCTTGCATTGTTTTTTGGATTCTTTTTGCTATTTCTGTTGTTAATCCTTCTAATTTTGTTATGTCTTTTTGTGTTTTGTTTAATATGCTTATTGCTATATTCTTATTTGAACCTGTGTGCCATTTTCTTCCTTTTGTTCCTATTCCTTCTGTTTGTTCTTCTGCTATTATTGCTATGTTTTCTGTGTATTTGTTGTTGTTTTCTTTTAAATATGTGTGTGTTGATTTTATTTGTTTGAATTTTTCTGTTTTCATTTTTCTTTTCCTTTTTTGTTTTTTTAGATTTTATATTATTTTTTATTTTTTCTCTATTATTCTGAACGGTCAGTTTTGTGGTTACATTTTTATATTAAATTTTATAAAAAAACTAGACTGTTAATTTATTTTGTGTTATTATTATTTAGTAAAACAAATGAAAATTTTTAGGAGGTATATTAATGACAAAATTGAAAAAAATTCTAATTGCAACATTAATCTTTATTGTTACAATATTATTGAATTTAAATGTAAAAGCAGTTGATTTAAATTTAACAGAAAATACTAGTGACTCTAATACAACTATCAATACTACTGATGAAGAAGATTATCCTACTTCAAATTATGCAAGATCTTCATCAAATACTAATACAAATCCAATATCTACTACTTCATCAGCTACTGTGAAAACAACATCTTCAACAGAATCTGGTTTAGGACTTACAAATATTTTAAATATTTTCTTGATTAGTATTGGAATCATTTTAATATTACTAGCTATTGCTATTTTAATTAGATTAAAAAATTAACAAAATAAATTGTCAAAAGTTGTCAAATTTGGTTTTTCCTGTTGACAACTTTTTTTGCATTTTTCTAGCAATTTTTGTATGTATATTTTCTCCAAATTTTAAAATAATATTAGTAGATTTAAAAAATCATATTAAACTTTTTAATTGTAAGGAGGATTATTATTATGAATAGAAAATTTTTTGTTTCTTTGGCTATTTTATTGTTTAGCATTTTTTCTTTTTCTATTTGTTTAGCTACTAATGGTAGTGGTATTGGTACTGCTGCTAATGATGTTAGAAATTTTGTTGGTGTTGTTGAAGATACTGTTGAAAATGCTGCTATGGATGTCTCTAATGCTTCCAAAGGTGCGACTGGTGGAACTGAAAATATGATGAATGGTAATCGTACATCTGGTATGTCTAGTTCTAATATGAATAGTGGATATTCTGCTACTAGAACAAATACTGATACTACTATGGGTATGTCTCAAAATGCCTGGATTTGGTTTGTACTTGGTGTTGCTGCTATCGCTATAATTGCTGTTGTTTGGTATTATTCTATGCAATTTACAAATACTGGTCGCCATGGACGTAATGATGATGATAATGAAAATTAATTTTTAAAAGTGCCACCACTATGGCGACACTTTTTCTTCTAAAATTTTAAACATTTACATATAAAATTGGGCGAAAGCTTAAATGGTCTCGACTATTAGAGGTAAGGTTATAGTAACGAGTACTTGCACATCGATTATTTTCATTGTAATACCCACCTCGTGATGTACATGGAAATTGGGAAGCGTTAAATGTAGACGTCTCTGTTGTATATTCTATTATATTACTTGCCATATCATATATATTACATTGAACGTCTATTTTACTTGCATCTGTTAAAGAGTTTGTCCCTGTTTGTGCCAATGATGTATTTAAACTATTTTGTATTGAATATTTTGAATTTGTTCCACAATTTTGTATAAATACTGTTGCTGTATCCCACGCATAACTATTAATTAAGTCACTTGTAAATTTATCACTATTATACATATTTTGAGATAATTGTGCTGCTTGTAATTGTGTTACCCAATTATATACATTTTCTGTTCCTTTTTCTGTTATTTGTGTTAAAGCATTTCCAGTAGCATTTCTAGCTGTTGCTGTTCTTGCTTCATATCTTCCTATATAATATCCTCCATTTTGAGCTACACTCTTTTTAAAATTTGTTATATTTTTTGCAATTGTGTTTCCATATTTTTTTAATGTTGATGTATCGTTTGCATCTTCTTCTATATAGCTTCCTGAATATGCACTTTCTACTCCTGTTGTAGAATTAAAATCATATCTTCCTAAGGTTATTGTTACAGTTGTTCCATTTGCCTTTGTTATAGTCCCAACTGGCACCCATACAAATTGGCTTCCCTTTGTTGCTGTTTCTGTTACATCTTCTATTACTATTCCTTTATCTACTGTTGTTGCTCCATTTACTATTTTGAATCCTG
>OCHJ01000353.1_pt1 | contig 61844 bp, 53 predicted proteins | sample 1538381 | NCBI WGS metagenome assembly OCHJ01 (sample SAMN04571688, study PRJEB22368) | human gut metagenome | biome: human gut; material: stool | host: Homo sapiens | place: Luxembourg | collected 2012-06-29 | reverse complement strand
AGAGGCTCACATTTTTATATTAAATTTTCTTTTTGAATGTAATGAAAAGGTTCAATTTTTCAAAACAAATAGTGGAAGTACACCATACAAGAAATTCTCACTAAATTATAACAAAATATAAAATAAATTTATAAATCATTAGATAAAAACTTGAAAAAGAAACAATTTAATAGTAAACTATACTAAAGAAAAAGGAGAATGCCAATGATGAAAAATAAAATTAAAAAAGAAAATGGTATAACATTATCAACATTAGTAATAACAATCATAGTTTTATTAATAATAACAAGCACACTAATATACAATGCAAATGACACAATACAAGTACAAAAAAGAACAAAGCTATATAATGACATAGAATTATTGAGAGAAAAAGTATCTGAATTTTATAACGAATATGGAGAACTACCAGCAAAAACCAAATACACAAATATAGGTGGACTGTCAGACATATTAAGTAAAAATAATGACATAGGTGATTTTTACGTAATAGACTTAGAAGCAATGAAAGGAATTACTTTAAATTATGGTAAAGACTATGAAAACATCAAAAATAATGAAAGTAATGCAAACTCATATATAGATGTATATATAATAAATGAAAACAGTCATAATATATTTTATGTTCAAGGAATTGATGTAAAAAATAATGATACATATACAACATATTATACAGATTATACCGAACCAGATGAAACAACTGTTGATTTAAGATATATCGACGGAATATTAATACCTGATGGATATTATTACATTGGAAAGACAGTAGATAGCTCTGGAAATGAAAGTATAGTTATATCAAATTATATAAAAGATACAATAAATAGTGCAAATAAAAATCAATATACATGGACAAAACAAATTATAGAACTAGAAGAAGTTCCAAGTAGTATAAAATTAGATAGCAATCAAAAATCAGATGAATTTTTAAAAAGCGTAAACACAAATAAAGGATATTTCAGAAACTCAGAAGGAAGAGTTGCATATACAGAAGTAAAAGATTGGTCAGAAATATATACAAAAGAAGCTAAATATAAAGACTCAGATGGAAATACTGCAATTGTACCAAAAGGCTTTCAAGTAAGCCAAAATGAAAATATGAATAAAATAAAAAACGGATTAGTAGCAAGAGATGAAAAACAAAATGAATGGGTATGGATAGAAGTTCCAAAAACAATATATACAGATTCAGCATATTTAATAGATGGAGCAGTAACACCAACAAGTGATGAAGATTATGAAAATATTGAAAAAATAATGCAAAATTATTCTAAAACTTATAAAATAAGTGGATGCAAAGATGAATGGTATTCAGAAAGCATATATGGATTAACAGAAGAACAATATAATCAGAAAAAGAAAGCTATGTTAAAAAGTATATATAATAATGGTGGATTTTGGATAGGAAGATATGAAGCAGGAGATGAAACAGCAACCAAAAATAATATAACACGAACAAAAACAACAGGAGTAACAAACGATGTAGGTGTAAAAGCTGATTTAATACCGTATAATTTTGTAACAAGCCAAGAAGCAGAAAAATTATCAGAAAAATTAGCACCAGAAGGAAAAACAAGTAGTTTGATGTTTGGAATTCAATGGAATTTAACATGCAAATTTCTAGAAGAGAGAACAGATTTAACAGTAGCAGATTTTAAAACAGATAGTAAAGGATGGGGAAATTACAAAAATAATTCTATTACATTATTAAGAGGAAAATATCTTACAAAACCAGGAAAATCAACATGTGTATGGAAAACATTCTCAACAGATACAGAAAATTATATTGCAAGCAGTAAAACTAATGAGAATATAAATTATTATGTATTATTAACAGCAGGAGCATCAGAATACACAAAAAGAGCCAATATATATGATTTTTCAGGAAATCAGTGGGAATGCACATTAGAAATAAATTCAAGCAATATATGCCTTTGCAGAGGAGGAAGTTATAGAGATAACGGATATTGGGGATTAGCAGGAGCTGGAACCAGTTATAGCAATTCGGCACATTATGCATTAGCTTTCAGACCAACAATTTATTAACTAAGAAAAAATAAGTATGTAATAAAATTACATACTTATTTTTAGTGGATTTGTAATCATTTTGTAATATTTTAGAAATATTTATGACATTTTATTAAACAAAGACATTGACTTTTTAGCCTTTTCGTTGTATGATAATAGCTATAAAAAGAGTGTTTTTAAAATCCTAAGGAGGAGAATTATGGGAGAAGTAATAGTTATAACATCAGGAAAAGGTGGAGTAGGAAAAACAACAACAACAGCAAATTTAGGATCAAGTTTAGCAGTAGAAGGAAAAAAAGTATGTTTAATAGATACAGACATTGGATTAAGAAACCTAGACGTTGTAATGGGACTAGAGAACAGAATAGTATATGACATAGTAGATGTTGTAGAAGAAAAATGTAAACTAAGACAAGCATTAATAAAAGATAAAAGATTTAAAGAATTATACCTACTACCAGCCGCACAAACAAGAGATAAAAGTGCTGTAAATGAAGAACAAATGAAAAATTTAACAGATAAGCTTAAAGAAGAATTTGACTATATACTAATAGATTGCCCAGCCGGAATAGAACAAGGATTCAAAAATGCTATTGCAGGAGCAGATAGAGCAATAGTAGTAACAACAGCTGAAATATCAGCAATAAGGGATGCAGACAGAATAATTGGATTATTAGAATCATCAGAAATAAAAAATCCAGAATTAGTAATAAACAGAATAAGACCTAATATGGTAAGAAAAGGTGAAATGATGGATGTTGATGATATAGTAGATTTATTATCAATAGACCTAATTGGTGTAGTACCAGATGATGAATACATAATAACACAAACCAATAAAGGTGAACCTGTAATACAAAATAAAAAAGCACCATCAGGAAAAGCATATATGGAAATAGCAAAAAGAGTATTAGGAGAAAAAATAGAAGTAACAATACCAGGCAGAGAAAAAGGATTTTGGGCAAAAATCAAAAGACTCTTTAAAAAATAATAAATAGCAAGTGGAGGGATAGGAAATAATGTTTGAAAACATAATAAACTTCTTTAAAAATATAGGCAAAAAAGAAGATAATAAAAAAGCACAAGAAAGTTCAAAAGATGCAGCAAAAGAAAGATTACATCTAGTATTAATGCAAGATAGAGCAAATGTTTCAGCAGACTTTTTAGAACTTATGAAACAAGAAATAATAGATGTAATAAAAAAATATATAGAAGTCGATGAAAAAGAAATTGATGTTAGATTAACAAATAAAGAAAATGAAGATGGAACAAATGGTGCACCAGCATTATATGCAAATATTCCTATTCTTAATATAAAAAATGATGCAAGAAAAATAGGCAAAAAAGAAGTTGAAGAAAAAGAATCTTCAAAACAAGAAAGTTCTGAAAATAAAGAAGAAAAAACAAAAGATAAAGAAGTAAAAAAAGAAAAGACAGAAAAATCAGAGAAATCAGCAGAAAGCAAAGAAGATAATAAGATAGAAAATAATAAAGAAGAAGACGAAAAAATAAAAGAAGAAAAAGCAGAAGAAAAAAAAGAAAATAATGAAGAAGAGCAAAAAGAAATAGAAGCACAAGAAAAAATAAAAGAAATAATAGATGGCGTAATAGAAGAAGCAGAAAACAACAAAAATGAAAAAATTAAATCATAAAAATAAAAAGGAAAAAGAGTTGATTTAATGAGAAAAAGAGACTTAAAAAATATGGAATGGGGGTTGCTAATAGTAGCGATTATCCTATCAATTATAGGAATAGTTGCACTATTTTCAGCAACACAGGAAACTGAATATGATGAATGCAAAAAACAAATAATATGGATAGCAGTAAGTTTAGTAATGATGGTAATAGTAATGCTAATAAATTATGAAACATTAGTAAAACTATCGCCAATTTTTTATGGTATATTTTTAATACTTTTAGTAGCAGTAATGTTTACAAAGCCAGTAAATGGAGCAACAAGTTGGTTTAACATAGGAATCTTTTCATTCCAACCATCAGAATTTGCAAAGATAGCAGTTATATTATTTTTATCATTAATAATATCAAAAATACAAGAAAGATATGCAGATGAAATAAATAAACCAACAAGACTATTAATAATTTTTGCAGCACTAGCGGTACCATTATTATTAATAATAAAACAACCAGACTATGGAACAGCAATGGCATTTTGCGTAGCATTAGCAATGATGTTATTCACAGCAGGAATTGATAAAAAATATATAATTGGAGCAATACTACTTGTCTGTATATCAATACCAATATTATATAACTTTATATTGCCAGAACATGCAAAGAAAAGAATAGACATATTTTTAAATCCAGAATCAGACCCACGTGGAAGCGGATATAATATAATACAATCAAAATTAGCCATAGGAGCAGGACAATTAACAGGAATGGGATTACTAAAAGGAAACCAAACACAACTAGGATATCTATATCCGAAAACAACAGACTTTATTTTCTCTGTAATTGGGGAAGAAATGGGATTTATAGTAGGACGGTACAATTATAGTGCTATATGTATTTCTGGTCACAAAAGCGATTTATATAGCAAAAACAGCCAAAGATATAACAGGCTCATTAGTAGCATCTGGAATAGCAGGAGTATTTTTATTTCATATGGCAGAAAATATAGGAATGGTAATGGGATTATTACCGATTACAGGTGTTCCATTATTATTTGTAAGCTATGGAGGAAGCTCAATGATTACAAGTTATATATTAATAGGAATACTATTAAATATCAGTAGTAAAAGACAAAAAACTATATTCGTAAAATAAAAAATCGGGATTTGGGGACGGGTCTTCAATCTCCTTTTTTTTCAGAGAAAATAAACAAATGATGACATTTTTTAACCAATTTAACAACATACTCATTGGTTGAAAAGTTTTTCAGGAGGAAAATATGTATTTGAAAAAATTGAAAATAGGAAATGTAGAATTAGAAAATAACTTAATATTAGCACCAATGGCAGGGGTAACAGATTTACCATTTAGAAAAATATGCAAAGAATTTGGACCTGGGTTAGTTTGCACAGAAATGGTAAGTAGCAAAGCAATATATCATGATGATACAAAAACTAAATTATTAATGAATACAGAAGGCGAAAGAAGACCAATAAGTATGCAAATTTTTGGTAGTGATGAAGAAACAATGGGATATGCTGCCAAATATGTTTCAGAACGTGCAGATATAGTAGATATAAACATGGGGTGTCCTGCACCAAAGGTAGTAAAAAATGGAGATGGAAGCAAGCTTTTATTAGACATAGAAAAAGCAGAAAAAGTAATTAAAGCAGTTGTTAAAAATTCTACTAAACCAGTAACATTGAAAATAAGAAAAGGATGGGATTGCGAACATATTGTAGCTACTGAGTTTGCTCAAATGGCAGAACAAGCAGGAGTATCTGCAATAACAATACATGGAAGAACTAGAACAGAAATGTATTCAGGAAAAGCAGACTTGGATACCATTAAAAAAGTAAAAGACTCAGTAAATATTCCGGTAATAGGAAATGGTGATGTGGTTGATGAAGAATCAGCATTAAAAATGTTTGAATACACAGGTGTTGATGGAATAATGATAGGAAGAGGAACCTTCGGAAATCCATGGATTTTTGCTAAAATAAAACACTTCTTAGAAACAGGAGGAAAATTACCTGATGCATCAAATGAAGAAAAACTAAGAGTTATTAAAGAGCAAATACAATTAGAATTAGAGAATAAGCCAGAGGTAACAGCAATTAGAGAGATGAGAAAACACATTGCTTGGTATACTAAAAATATGCCAAATTCTAGTGAGTTTAGATGTGAAATTAATAAAATTGAAGATAAAGATAAATTAATAAATATAGTAGAAGAATATTTTATTATCTAATACTATCATTCTTGATATTTATATAGGGTGTTGCAATATCAGTTAACCATAATAAATAATTATTAGTAGGTTATAATATAAATATAAGGGAGATGTATATACAAGATTATGGGATAGAGCAAACGCAGGAGGAATGTTATATTGTAACTTCTACTTAATAGCTAATTTATAAAAAACAAAATCATCTTATGTCGAAACTTGCGATGAAAACAGCAAAAAACTAAACATTAAAAGTAAAAAAGCCTAATAAAAATTAATAACAAATAATTTTTAGGAGGCTTTTAACTATGCAAAAAAAACAAACACACCACTACCAATACACAAAAACAAAAGAAAAAAGTAAAAAGAAAATCATAATAACACTAATTATAATAACACTAATAATAGGGACAACAACAATTTTTATAAAAAATAAGAACAAAACGGCTAAAAATTTAAAAATTGGAAACAATAGTAGTAGTCAAGAAATTGTAGATTACATTTTAAATATTAGTTCATATGAAACACAAATAGAAGTAGAAGTAAAAAGCAACAAAAACAGTAATAAATACAAAATGAAACAAAAATACATAGACAACCAAAACAATACACAAGAAGTATTAGAACCAAGCAATATACAAGGAGTAAAAATAATAAAAGAAGGAAATACACTAAGAATTGAAAATACACAATTAAGTCTAACAAAAATTATAGAAAATTATCAAGAAATAACACAAAACAATATGGATTTAGCAAACTTTATAGAAAACTATAAAAACAATACAAACTCAAAATTCAAAGAAGAAAATAATCAAATAATAATGGAAACAACTGCAAAAACAGAAAACAACTATCAAAAATATGAAAAACTATATGTATCAAAAGAAAATGGAAAACCAACAAAAATGGAAATAAAAGATACTAACCAAAACACAATAATTTACATAATATATAATGAGATAAATATAAATCAAATAGCAAATCAAAAAATATATGCATTCAAACTATTTGGAACATCAAAAGAAATATAGAAAAATATTTATCTTTGCAAACTAATATAAAAAAACACATACTTGACATATACCAATATTAGGAGTGAAGGTTATGGTAATAAAAAGAGGAGATATGTTTTATGCAGATTTAAGCCCAGTTGTTGGTTCAGAGCAGGGGGGTATAAGACCTGTTTTAATAATTCAAAATGATATGGGTAATAAATATAGTCCAACAGTAATTGCTGCGGCTATAACGTCACAAATGAATAAAACAAAGCTACCAACACATATAGAAATAGATTCAGAACAATGTGGATTAAAAAATAATTCTGTTGTCTTAGCAGAACAAATCAGAACAATTGACAAAAGCAGATTAAAAGAAAAAATAGGACATATTGAAGATGAAAAAATTATAAATAAAATAAATAATGCACTAGGAGTAAGCTTTGGATTAGAAGAATAAAAAATAGGCTGATTCATTAAAAACAAAAGAATCAGCCTATTTTTTATACTTTTAACTTTTTAAAAAGTTTAATTTCATTAAATAATTTATCAATAAGAATAGATTTTTCATCTACAATTTTGCGATAAGAACTCAAAACATCAGAATAATTATCAACAGTTTCAAATCCTACAAGTAACGACTTCATACCTTCTAAATAATAATTTTGCTTTTTTGTATCAGAAGCAGATTGCCTTTTTTTATCATATTTTTCAATTTCAGAAAGACGTTTGATATCATTTTTTAAATCTTTCAAATAATCCATAATACAAGAAATTTCATATTCAGTATCATCAATAAGAACTTTAATTAAAGCTTTAACAATACTAGGATTAAGCATACCAACAGATTTGTCTTTAACAGGAACTCTGTAAGAATCAGGGTTTTCAATAGGTTTACATTCATTTAATAGAATTTTAAGTGTATCTATAATTTCAATATGAGATTTATATTGACGTTTGCTAATAATGGCATCAAATTCATCAGCAACACGGATTATTTGACCTTCAAGAGGAATTTCGTTTTTAACAAGAGCATTAGGATAACCAACACCATTTAATGCTTCGTGATGATATATTGGACCAGCTGCATAAGGACGCAACTTTAAATCATCCATACAAATTTTATATCCAATTGTAGTATGAGTTTTCATTATTTGAAATTCTTCTTCTGTCAGAGCAGATTGCTTTTGTAATATACTAGACGGTATAAATTGTTTACCAATATCATGTAAATAAGCACAAATTGTACAGTATTCGGTAAAATCTTTTGATAAATGTAAATATTGACATATTCTACAAACAATACTTGCAACATTCTCAGAATGTTTTCTAGTAAAAACATCTAAACTTCCTAAAATATTTAATTGATATTGCATACTTTTATCTAAGTTGTAAGATTTTAAAGTAGTTTTATCATAAAAATCAAATTCTTCTTTTGCCATAATAGACCTCTTTTCTAATTGTACTAAAATTATTGTAACAAAAAGAATAAAAAAATTCAAGGATATTATTATATGAAAAAATAAGAAAAAATTTTTATCTAACTGTAACCAACAAATACAAAAAAATAGATTTTAAATGTATATAAATATTGTAATATTCATAAAATTGTGATATTATAATACACAAAGTAAAAATGGAGGAATAACAATGTATAGAACAAAAACATGTGGAGAATTAAACATAAAAAATGTAAATGAAACAGTAGAACTAGCAGGATGGATACAAAAAATAAGAAATCTAGGAGCAATGATATTCATCGATTTAAGAGACCAATTTGGAATAACACAAATAGTGATAAATAACGAAGAATTACAAAAACAAGCAAAAGAACTAACAACAGAAAGTTGTATCCACATTTCAGGAAAAGTTGTGGAAAGAAGTAACAAAAATACAAAAATTCCAACAGGAGAAATAGAAGTAATAGCAAATGAAATAGAAATATTAGGAAAATGTAAAAATGTACTTCCATTCGAAATAAATACAGACCAAGAAGTAAGAGAAGATTTAAGATTAGAATATAGATTTTTAGATTTAAGAAACGAAAAATTACATAACAACATTTTACTTCGTTCAAAAATCTTAAAAACACTAAGAGACAGAATGGATGAATTAGGATTCGCAGAAATTCAAACACCAATATTAGCAAACTCATCACCAGAAGGTGCAAGAGACTATTTAGTACCAAGTAGACTAAATCCAGGAGAATTTTATGCATTACCACAAGCACCACAACAATTTAAACAATTGTTAATGGTATCTGGATTTGATAAATACTTCCAAATAGCACCATGTTTTAGAGATGAAGACCCAAGAGCAGACAGAGCACCAGGGGAATTTTATCAATTAGATTTTGAAATGAGTTTTGCAACACAAGAAGACGTATTTAAAGTAATAGAAGAAGTTGTACCATATACATTTAAAAAATTTACAACATGGAAAGTTGATGAAGGACCATTTGTAAAAATTCCATATAGAGAAGCAATGGAAAAATACGGAATTGATAAACCAGATTTAAGAAATCCATTAATAATACAAGATGTAACAAAATGTTTTGAAAATTCAGATTTTAAAGCATTTGAAGGAAAAACAATAAAAGCAATAATAGTTCCAAATGGAGCTGAACAAGGTAGAAAATTCTTTGACAAGATGACAGAATATGCTACATCTGATGAAGTTGGAGCAAAAGGATTAGCTTGGACAAAATACGAACAATCAGGTGAAATTACAGGTGGAATTGCAAAATTTATTACAGAAGAAATAAAAAATCAATTAATAAATGAATTTGGAATGAATAAAAATTCAAGTGTATTCTTTATAGCAGATGAATTCAAAACAGCACAAAAAATAGCAGGATTAATCAGAATAGAATTAGGAAAAAGATTAGACTTACTAGAAAAAGATGTTTACAGATTCTGCTATATAGTAGATTTCCCAATGTATGAATTATCAGATGAAGGAACAATAGACTTTAACCACAATCCATTTTCAATGCCACAAGGTGGAATGGAAGCATTAGAAACAAAAGATCCATTAGATATATTGGCATATCAATATGACTTGGTATGTAATGGGTATGAAATGGCATCAGGAGCAGTAAGAAATCATAATCCAGAAATAATGGTAAAAGCTTTTGAAATTGCTGGATACCAAGAGGAAGATGTTAAAAATAGATTTGGTGCATTATATAATGCATTCCAATATGGAACACCTCCACATGCTGGGGCAGCTCCTGGGGTAGATAGAATGGTGATGTTAATTGAAGATTCTCAAAATATTAGAGAAGTTATTGCATTCCCTAAAAATAAGAGAGCAAGAGATTTACTTATGAGAGCACCATCTGTTGTTTCTGAACAACAATTAAAAGATGTTCATATTAAATTAGATTTATAAAATTATCAAAAAATAGTACTAAAACAAAGTACTATTTTTTTCTGGCTTAAAAAAATATATATAAGATTTGATAATTTTTCTGGTTCAATACGCAATATAGAATTTTTAAAATAATTTAATGGCACTATATTAAATAAAAATATATTGGTTTATATTGATAAAATTTACATAACATGTTAAAATATATTTAACTATTGTATAAATAAAAGCTAGATATAGCAGAAAGGAAGGTTTTTACTATTATATGAAAGAGATTATTGAAAGATTTATACGGACAGGAAAAACAACAGCAGAAATACAGTCTGAAATAATTGAATTTCCAGATGATATCACAACTGAATATTTAGAAAAGCTTGGATTTGAAGAAATCGATGCTATTAAACTAAAATGGAAACTTAGACAAAATGATAGAATTAGAGAAGCAGAAATAAAAGCAGCAAAAGGACGAAGAATACTGTTAAAAGAAGGAGGATATCAATTTTCACCAAATGCAGACCCATATTATATATTATTAGACACAAGTGCATTGCTCACTAAGAGAGGAAGGGACGTAATAAGAAAAAGTAAAAAAGACATAATACTAGAAGCAACAATACAAGAAATAGACAATGTTTTTATTGAGACATTAAGAAAAAATAAAAAGGATTTAATGGACAATGCTAATATAAAAACCATAAGTGAGTATAAAAGAACAATATTTAATCAATCTAAATTTAAAAAGAGACACATAGAGTGTGAAGATAAATATTGTGATACAAAGATACTGTACTATATTAACAGTGTTGCATTAGAACGAAGACCAACACTATTAACAGCAGATTATAATCTTGCAAGTAGGGCTGATGCCTATGGATTCGAGTACATATTTGTGTACAAAACAAAAGGTGAAAAGAGCAAAAAACAAAGCACAGAAGTACAAGAAAGCGATATCAAAGTACAAAGCACAGAAGTGCAAGAAAACGATATCAAAGCACAAAGCACAGAAGTGCAAGAAAGTGATAACAAATCCAAAAGTGCAGAGATAGAAGGAAGGGCTAATAAAAATCAACAAACAAATTCCAAAGAAGTGATACATGGAATTAAGTTTGAAGTAAAATACAATAAAATCACAGTAAATGGCTGTAATAAAAGAGCTAAAACATTTTTTGTTAAAGGTACAGACAGCACATTATCAAGAAAAAAAGATGAAAGAAAAATAGAAAATATTGACTTGATAATAATGTTACTAAGGCAAAGAGGCAACAGAGAAGTGAGGATAATAAAAATAAAAATAGTGAACAACCAAATAAAAACGGACGAAGAAATCATAAAATTCGTCAATGAAATTTACCAAAGCAAAGTACCAGAAGAAATAGAGGAAGAGGCACGGATGATGTTAGTTTAAAGCAGAAAAGTCTAGTTAACCACTAGACTTTTTGCATATTTATGATATAATAAAACAAAAATATAGCAAAAATGGAGGTAACAAATGGAATATAGATATAAACCAGAAGGAGTTTGTTCACAAGAAATGATAATAGAAGTGGACGGGGATACAATAAAAAAAGTAACAATACAAGGTGGATGTGCAGGAAATACAGTAGGAGTTTCAAGATTAATAGAAGGTATGAAAATAGAAGAAGCAATAAAAAGACTAAAAGGAATACCTTGTGGATATAAAGGAACATCATGCCCAGACCAATTAGCAAGAGCACTAGAAGAAATAATAAAAAATAAATAACAAGAGTTCAAATTATTTGAGTATAATATTATTTGAGTATAATAAATAAAAAAGTTGTCAAAAGATGAATACTTAATGACAACTTTTAATATTTCTAAGCAGATAAAATAAAATCTTTATTAGCAAGTAATAATTTCTTAATCATTTCAATTTGTTTTTTAGATAGGTGAGTGCTATTATCCAAAGAGTACAAATTTTTCATTAATAAAGCAATATCTAAATCTTGATTTTTGGTTAAATTTTCTGTATCAACATTATCTGATATTCCAAGTAAATAGTCTAATGAAACATTAAATACTGCTGCAATTCTTGATACAACATCAATTCTTGGTATTCTCTCACCATTAATATACCTACAAATTGTAACATTTGTAGTACCAACTTTTTCTGCTAATTGGGTTTGAGACATATTGTTCTCATCTAACAAAACAGTTAATCTATAACTAAAGTTTTCTAAATTAAAATTCATAGAACCCCTCCACATCAATTATTATAGAACTATAACTCATGAGTTATAGAAAAATTACCTAAAATATAAGAATAAAGATACAATTAACCAATTGGTAACAAACACAAACAATAACAAATCCAAAATAAAAAAACAACAAACTAAAACTGGTTATTAATTAAGTCATAAAAATTTCTAAATTCATATCCCTGAGATTTCAAATAAGAGATGGAAGATTTTAGTACAGTATAAGTTTTATTAACATCAGCAGTATCATGCATTAAAATTATCAAAGTGCCTTTATTTTTAGATGTTTTTTTCAAATTATTTAATAATTGATAATCAGAATATTTTTTTTCAGAATCCCTATTTAAACAATTCCAATCAACATAAACATAATTTAAGCTTGACAAAACACCAAGTGCATCCTTTTTTTGACTAGTGTATATGTGAGACATATAACCATTAGGAAACCTAAAAATATGAGAACAATAATTATCCACACCAATAGCCTTTGATATCTCCGCATCAGTAGAAATAATTTCATTTTTAAAAGAATCCATATTTTTGTATAGAATCTTATTATTATGATTATAACCATGGTTAGCTATATAATGACCTTCTTCATATTCACGTTTTACTAATTCCGGATGTTCTTTTACATGTTTACCCACTACAAAAAAAGTAGCTTTAACATTCTCTTCTTTTAAAATGTCCAAAATATTTCCCGTAGCCTTTGTAGTAGGACCATCATCAAATGTTAGATAAGCTTTTTTTTCATCAGATTTTTCAATATCATTTAAAGAAATAGTTACATCAATATTAAAAAAAGAATTTTTCGCAAATTCAACAGCATATGAAGGAGAATTATAGATAAGGAAAATAGACATTAATATTAAGGAAATTCCTATTAAAATAGAGAACAAATATAAATGATTTCTGTTTTTTATAAATAAAACTTTCATATAAAACCTCCATATAAATATATATATGAAGAAAATAAAAAAATACTACAATAAAGTAGTATTTTTACATATAGACTATTTAATAGATATAGCTTGTTCTTTTGTAATATAACCATATTCAAGCATAGTATTTAAAACATGATATTGACGTTTTTTGGCTAATGTAGGATTTACAGTTGGAGCATAGACAGAAGGAGCATTAGGAACACCAGCAAGCATAGAAGATTCATCTAGATTTAAATCTTTTGGAGCTTTATTATAATATCCATAACTAGCATCATAAATTCCATAATAGCCATCACCAAAATAAGCAGTATTTACATATAATTCAAATATTTCCTTTTTACTATAATTTTTTTCCAAGTCATATGCCGCAAAAATTTCACCAACTTTTCGAACCCATGATTTATCTTGCGAAAAAACAATGTTTTTAGCTACTTGTTGAGTAATAGTACTGCCACCTTCTTGAAGTTCACCTTTTTTTACATTTGTTACAATAGCTCGTCCGATTGCAATAAAATCAATAGGGCCATGGTCATAGAACCTGTGATCTTCAACACTAATTACAGCATTTCTATAATCAGCAGACATATCTTCAAATTTTACAAAATTTTCTTTATTAGTAATTGCATCAACTCTGGTTATTAATGGTTGTGTTTTTAATGCATTTATGTAATAAATTCTTCCAGTTAATAGTATTATTGAAATAAGTATTATTACTAATAATATTATTGCAAATAATAATTTTCTTATAAATTTCATACAAAATCCTTCCTTTGTATTTATATTAATATAATATTTTGTATCATTAATGTAATAAACAAATTATTATAAACACATTATATCTGAAAAAAAGGAGGATGTCAAAAAATATTGTAAAATAAAAAAAGTTATGGTAGAATACGGTTGAAGTCAGGTGAGAATCTTTTGGCTGTGTGGTTGGCTATATGTTTTTGAAAATTGTACCGTTTGATTGAAATTCAAAATAGAAAATATTATATAAAAATGTGAGAAATGTTCACGGGTAAAATTTATATATGTATATGATTTTATAATTTTTTCGGTTTCAATACGCAACATAAGAATTTCTAAATAAATTAATGGCACTCTTCCACTTTGTGAACTCTTTCCATTAATTTATTTAAGAAATTCTAATATTGCTTCAATCACATTCAAAAATTATAAAATCATATACATATATACATTTTAAGCCTGAGTGAAAGAGGCTCACATTTTTATATTAAATTTTCTTTTTGAATGTAGTGAAAAGGTACAATTTTCAAAAACATATAGCCAACCACACAGACAAAAGATTCTTACCAGACTATAATAGAATGTCTAAATGAGGTGATATGATGATAAAATTTACAAAAATGCATGGACTAGGAAATGACTATGTATATATAGATGCCATTAATCAAAAAATACAAAACGAATTAAAATTAGCCCAATTTGTCAGTAACAGACACTTTGGAATAGGGTCAGACGGACTAATTCTAATATGTGAAAGCAAAGTTGCAGATTTTAAAATGAGAATGTTTAATTCAGATGGAAGCGAAGCTGAAATGTGTGGAAACGGAATAAGATGTGTAGGAAAGTTTGTATATGACAAAGGATTTACAAGCAAAACGACAGTAACAATTGAAACTCTTGCAGGAATAAAAACATTAAAATTAAACATAAAAGATAAAAAAGTTGAGACAGTAAGAGTTGATATGGGTGAACCGATACTAGAAGCCGATAAAATTCCAGTAATATCAAAAGAAGAGCCAGTAAAAAATCTAGAATTAGAGGCTGAAAATAGAAAATTTAAATTTACATGTGTATCAATGGGAAATCCACATGCCATTACAATAGTTGAGAATACAAAAGAATTTGAAGTAGAGAGATATGGTAAAATATTAGAAGTTGATAAAGCATTTCCAAAAAAAGCAAACATAGAATTTGCACAAGTAATAGATAAAGAAAATATAAAAATGAGAGTTTGGGAGAGAGGAGCAGGAGAAACACTAGCATGTGGAACAGGAGCATGTGCTACAGCAGTTGCTTGTAATCTTCTAAATTTAACAGGAAGAAAAGTCAATATAGAATTATTAGGTGGAATATTAAATATAGAATGGAATGAAAATGATAATCATATATATATGACAGGACCAGCTGTAACAGTATTTGACGGAGAGCTTTACAAGGAGGCGATTAGATGAGTTATATAAATGAAAATTTTTTAGAATTACAAGATAGCTATTTGTTTTCTACAATAGCTAAAAAAGTTGCAAAATATGCACAAGAAAATCCAGATAAAAAAATAATAAAATTAGGAATTGGTGATGTAACAAAACCAATAGTTCCAGCATGTATTAAGGCAATGCAAGAAGCAGTAGCAGAAATGGGAACTGCACAGGGATTCAGAGGATATGGACCAGAACAAGGATATGAATTTTTAAGAGAAGCAATATCAAAAAATGACTATAAATCAAAAAATATAGAAATATCAACAAATGAAATATTTGTGTCAGATGGCTCAAAATGTGATTGTGGAAATATAGTTGATATATTTGCAAAAGATAATAAAGTTGCAATTACTGATCCAGTTTATCCTGTATATCTAGACACAAATGTAATGTCAGGAAGAAGCGGCAAATACAATAAAGAAAAAGAATCATATGAAAATATAATATATTTGCCAGTGACAGCTGAAAATGATTTCAAACCAGAACTACCAAAAGAAAAAGTTGACCTAATATATTTATGTTTTCCAAATAATCCAACAGGAACAGTTTTAGATAAAAAAGAATTACAAAAATGGATAAAATATGCAAAAGAGAATAAATCAATTATATTATATGATGCAGCATACGAGGCATTTATAACAGAAGAAAATATACCACATAGTATATATGAAATCGATGGTGCAAAAGAAGTTGCAATAGAATTTAAAAGCTACTCAAAAACAGCAGGATTTACAGGAGTAAGATGTGGATATGTAGTAATACCAAAAGAACTAAAAGGAAAAACAAAAAGTGGAGAAGAAGTAAGTTTAAATAAATTATGGAATAGAAGAACTTGCACAAAATTTAATGGAACTCCATATATAACTCAAAGAGCAGCAGAGGCTACATATACAGAAGAAGGAAAAAAACAAATTAAAGAAAATATAAATTATTATTTAGAAAATGCTAGAATTATTAGAGAAGGATTAGAAAAAGCAGGTTTTAAAGTTTATGGAGGAATTAATTCACCATATATCTGGCTTAAAATTCCAGAAGGGATGTCATCATGGCAATTCTTTGATAAATTATTAGAAGAAGCAAATGTTGTTGGAACGCCTGGAAGTGGATTTGGACCACATGGTGAAGGGTATTTTAGACTTACGGCTTTTAATACTAAAGAAAATACAATTGAAGCAATTGAAAGAATAAAAAATATTTTTATTGACAAGTAACATAAAATTATGGTAATATAAAGCCATGCAATTAATAAGACAATTGCATGGCTATTTAAAATAAAAAAATTTAAATCAAACAACTTAGGAAAAACATAAAATTAAAAAATCTTAAATTAATCTAAAAAGCTTAATTTCGAAGCAAAATCTCAAAAATTAAAAAATAAGGATTAAAAACAGAATATTATTAAATCTAGAAATTATTCCAAACATTTATAAAAAAATTAATAAAAGTGTTGATAACCATAATACACTTATAATTTGTACATAATTTTAATAATTTATAGTCTATAATTGTCTTTTTAATTGTAAATAAATAATAAATATTTACTAAATAGTGTTGAAATATACAAAATAATTTAGTATAATTTAAATATGAATGAAAAAATCAATCAGTGGTTGGCATTTATCGACGATAATAATAAGGAGTTGGTGAATATGGCAGAAAATAAAAATGAAACATTAAAAAAAGCAAGAGAAGAGATGAATTACTTAACAGGAGATGCAGAATTAAGAAGACTTGCAGAACTAAGAGAAAAGTGGGAAATGGATAGAATAAGTGCAATAAGCCATGCAACTAAGATTGGAAAAGAAGAAGGGATAAAGGAACGGAATAAAGGAACGGTAAAGAAGAACGGAAAGAAAGAAGAAAAAATAAATGTTGCAAAAAAACTACTAAAAATGAAAATGACAGTAGAGCAAGTTGAAGAGGCAACAGGATTAACAAAAAAAGAAATAGAAGAAATAAAGAAAGATATATAATTATGTACAATAAGTAGGAACAAAAACTTGATTATTAAACTTAAAATTAATAGTCGAGTTTTTTATTATACGATAAAGTAACAAAATGCAAACAAAAATTTGTAAATCCTATTGACTTTTTAATATTAAATCTATATAATATGCAAAGAAAATATATAAAAATAAAAAGGAAAAGGTGAAAATATGAAAGAACAATTTTTAGCATTATTAAAACAAGTTAAAAGAGAAGGAATAGAAGAATTAATAGAATTTATAGAAAAAACAGATTTTTTCACAGCACCAGCAAGCACAAGATTTCATGGAGATTATGAAGGAGGACTAGTAGAACACAGTATGAAAGTATATGAAATACTAAAACATAAAGTAGAAACAAACATAGAACCACTAAATGTAAATCCAGAAACATTAATACTAGTACCATTATTACATGACTTATGCAAAGCAAACTTTTATAAAGTAGATTACAGAAATGCCAAAAATGCATTAGGAGTATGGGAAAAAGTTCCATATTATACAATAGATGATACAATACCATATGGACATGGAGAAAAATCAGTAATGATGATAACAGAATATATGAAATTAACACCAGAAGAAAAATATTCAATACGCTGGCATATGGGTTATACAGAACCAAAAGAATTGTATAATACAATAGGAGCAGCATATAAAAAATATCCATTAGCATTATTAATGCATGAAGCAGACCTAGAAGCAACTTATTTTTATGATATATAATGTCATCTTTGAGACGTTTCTATTTAGAACATCATATAAAAAAGAACATTAAAATAGAGGGAGAAAAATTATGTTAGCATATATAAAAGGAACACTAGAAATGAAAATGACAGGATACATAGTAATAGATGTTGGCGGGCTAGGATACAAAGTATTTATGTCAGAATCAGGAATAGATAAATTAGGAAATATAGGGGAAACAGTAAAAGTACACACATATTATAAAGTAAGAGAAGATGATATAAGTATATTTGGATTTAACAGTTTAGAAGAATTAAGAATGTTCGAATTACTAATATCAGTAAGTGGAATAGGAGCCAAAACAGCAGTAGCAATGCTTGACGTATGTGAACCAACAGAATTTGCATTAGCAATAATATCAGAAGATGTAAAAACACTAACACAGATACCAGGGATAGGAGCTAAATCAGCACAAAGGATAATTTTAGAATTAAAAGACAAAATGAAAAAAGAACAACAAATTCAAGAATTAACAAAAGCTTCAAAAGGACTAAATTCAGTAAAAACAAAACTAGAAGAAAGAATAGAAAACGAAGAGAAAATTCAAGAAGCAATGGCAGCATTGCAAGTTCTAGGATATAACAAAAAGGAAATTGAAAAAGCATTTGATAAATTAGCAAAAGAAGATATGTCAACAGAAGAACTAATAAGAAAAGGATTAACAATACTTGGAAAATAAAAAGTTAGAGATTGATGACTTATCTCAATATCCAGGATGATTTTAGGAGAAAAATGATGAACAATAATGAACCATTAGCATACAGAATGAGACCAAAAACACTAGATGAATATGTTGGACAAGAACATGTACTTGGAAAAGACAAGATATTATATAGAACAATAAAAGCAGACAGACTATCTAGTATTATATTATTTGGACCACCAGGGTGTGGAAAAACATCGCTAGCAAAAGTAATAAGTGAAACGACAAAATACAAATTTTATAAAATAAATGCTGTAACAGCAGGTGTAGCCGACATAAAAAAAGTAATAGAAGAAACTAAAAATTTTATGATAAATCCAACAGGGAAAAGCATATTATTTATTGATGAGATTCACAGATTTAATAAATTACAACAAGATGCTTTGCTTCCATATGTAGAAAATGGACTTATTATTTTGATAGGAGCAACAACTGAAAATCCATATTTTGAAGTAAATAAAGCTTTAATATCAAGATCAATGGTTATAAAATTAGAACCATTAACAGAAGAAAATATATATACAATTTTAAAAAATTCATTAACAAGAGAAGATGGACTAAAACAATATAGTATAAAAGTTGAAGATGATACATTAAAAAAACTAGCAGTTATATCAAATGGAGATGTTAGAACAGCTTTAAATGGTTTAGAAATAGCAGTACTTACTACAAATATGGAATCAGATGGATATATTCACATAACAGATGAAGTTATTAAAAATTGTGTTCAAAGCAGAAAAGCAATTTTTGATAAAAAAGGTGACACACATTATGACAATGTAAGTGCATTTATTAAATCTATGAGAGGTTCAGACCCAGATGCAACAGTATTTTATTTGGCAAGAGCTTTGAATGGAGGAGAAGACCCAATGTTTTTGGCAAGAAGAATTGTTATTGCCGCATCAGAAGATGTTGGTATGGCAAATCCAAATGCACTACTTGTAGCAAATGCGGCAATGCAAGCAGTACACATGGTTGGAATGCCAGAAGCAAGAATATTACTTTCAGAAGCTGCTGTATATGTAGCAACATCCAAAAAATCAAATGCATCATATATGGCAATAAATAAAGCATTAGAAGATGTGCAAAATAAAGATACAGGAACAATTCCTATGCATATAAGAAATGCACCAATAGAAGACATGAAAAAACTAGGATATCATGAAGGATATTTATATCCACATGATTTTCCAGGACATTGGGTAGAACAACAATATTTACCAGATAAAATGGTCGGAACAAAATATTATATAAAAGATGAAAATATACCTGATTAGTACAAATTAAAAAATTTTAAAAAAATTAAATAAAAAAGTAAAAAATGGGAAACCTACTTAAAAAGAAAAGTAGGTTTTTTTATGCTTCAAAAAAATAGAGAACAATTAAAAAAATATATGAGATTATCATTAATAGGATTTATAGCAGGATTAATAAGTGGATTTTTTTCAACAGGTGGAGGATTAATACTAGTACCAGCATTTTTATATTTACTAGGAATAGATTCACAAAAAGCAAGAGGAACATCAGTATTTTGCATACTTCCAATGGTTTTAACAAGTAGTATATTTTATTATAAAGGAAATTTTATAAATTGGAATGTGGCTATATTATGTGGAATTGGAGGAGCAATAGGAGGATATATTGGAGCAAAATTATTAAAAAAACTACCAGAAAGATATTTAAAAATCGCATTCACAATATTTTTATGTTATGTAGCAATAAAAATGATATTTAATTAGAAAAAAGGAATTAATATAGGAAAAAGGACATTTCATAAAAAAAATATAAAAAAACATAAAATATAAGTTAATATTAAAGTGATTGTAGAAAGAGGTAGAAAATGAACAAAAGAATAACAAATATATGTAGAAGTAAATGGAAAAATGAAAACGAACAATATCTATATGAATTACAAAAATTTTTAGACTTGACAGATAACATAGAAGATGAAAAATTAAGAAAACAAATAGTCTCACAAATGTTAAAATGTGATAAATGTGTGACAAATCTTGCAGAGGAAATTTTTGAAAATTTAAACGTAAATAATAAATAAAATAAAAGTGTGGTGAAATACATGAAAGAAATAATTATAGGAATAGTTTCAGGAATAGTAAGTGGAACCGGCATGGGAGGAGGAACTATTCTAATTTTTTTATTAACTTTTATGTGTGGGATAGAACAACACATAGCACAAGCAACAAATTTAATATTTTTTATACCAACATCAATTGTAGCAATAATTGTCAACATCAAAAATAAGAATATAAAATTCAAAATAGCAACAATTATTTCAATATTTGGAATTTTAGGAGCCATAGTTGGAGCTAATATATCTATTCATACAGATGTAAATAGATTAAGAAAATTCTTTGGGATTTTTTTGGCAGTAATTGCTATTCATGAAATATATACCATTATAAAAGAGAATAAAAAAATAAGAAAAGGACATAATAAAAATAAAATTGACAGACAAAATATCTGAAAATATTTTCAAGAGACGATGGCAAATCGAAGGGAAGGATAATTATGAAATTTACAAAAGGCTTATTAGTTGGTGGCTTAATAGCAACTGGAATATTAATGATGTATAGTGATACAAACATGATGAATAAAAATAAAATGATGAAAAAGGGTAAAAAATTTGCAAAAAAAGTAGGAATACTATAAATTTAAAAAAATATATTTACAATCAAAAAGATGCTAGATAAATAGCATCCTTTTTTATATAATATGAAAATTATTATTCACAACATTCTCTTTTATCATCACATGGCTTGTCATCAAAGCAAGGTTTCTTATCACCTATAAAACAATCACATTTGTCATGTTTGTCACCTTTTAAGCATTTCCCTTCATGATGGCATTTTGCACAAATTTTTATTTTCTTTGTAGCATTTGCCCAAATTTGAATAGCATAATGTCTATCAGGGCAAAGAGGACCAAACACGAATTCTCCTTCTTTATCTGTAAATGTGTGACCTATTGGTTTTCTAACTTCTTTACCACAGTCATAAGCAATTTCTGTTAATTTTACCACAGCATCACGAACAGGTTCTTTGAAACAATCTTTTATAACTCCATAAATAACATCTCTGTTATCTTCTGGTAAAGTAATATCTAAATCAAATTGTTTACCTCCTGATATAACACCATCAACATCTAAAATTGGACATCCAGGTTTCTTTTCTTCCATTTCCATAAAAATTACATCCTTTCAATTAATATATATTTCAAACATAATGTTTGATTAATATATAATATGACAAGAAACACAAAAAATTGAGTAGAAATTACTTTTTAAAACACAAAACTAATTGACAAATAATATTTTTTGGTATAACATAAAATTAGGAGGAAAATTCTATGAGTAAAAAAACGAATGAAATTAGAAGAAAAATAAAAGAAAAAGAAGAAAAATATAAAAGAAAATTAACATATAAAGAAGTAAAAAGAATAGAGAAAGATGTACTAAAAAAATACAACAGGAGAAAAAAAATAGCAGGGATATTTTTAGCATTAGGAATAACAACAGTAGGAGGAGCAACAGCTGGACTTTTATTGGCATCAGGATCAAATGATGTACCAGAAAATGCAAAAAAAACAGAGGCAACCATAGAAAATTCAGAAAAAACAGATACATCTAAAAAAACAAATGACTTTAAAGAAAATCTTCAAACACTAACATATAGTCAAATAACAGAAGAAATAGCAAAAGAATATAATGAAGAATATGATACAAACTTAACAGCATCAGATATATCATATATAAAAAGTAATCCACAATATTTAACAATAGATGAAGATGGTACATATGTACAAGATTATAGACAATCAGGAGAAAATAATGAATATATATACGATAATATAAAAGATGTATATGTATTTATAAACAAAAAGGATGATACAATAATATCTTCAATAGGAAAAGTAGAAAATGAAGTTAAGAATATTGACACAAATATAGTAATGTTATCAGGAAAACAAGAATATGTTGAATCAGATAAAAAAATAGATATAACAAAAGGAAAAGATAAAGAACAACTAGAAGAAATGTATAAAGCAATGCAAGAAAAATCAAAACAAAAAACACAAGATGACACACAAGAAAAACAAGTAAAAAATGAAGAAAGAGAATAAAAAATTAACTTTAAATTTTTCAACAAAGAAAAATATACAAATAAAAAACAAAGATGAATAAATTACCACTCTTTGGCAAACAATAAAAACAAAAATGTTTGCAAGGAGTGGAATTTTTTTGAAAGAAAATAGAAAACTAAAAATAACAGGGACAATGCTAGAAAAAAAACAATTAGAAAAGCACCTAGAAAAAATAGCATCAAGTCACAACACAACATCAAAATCACAAAAAGACACATACCCAGTGCCACAACTACTAGAAAACTTTAAAACAATAGAAGAAGTATATAACCTATTAAACGAACATCTAAAATTAGGAATAAACATACATCCAGCAGGAGAATGGATACTAGACAATTTTTATATAATAGAAGAAACAGTAAAACAAATTAAAAAAGAATTACCATTAAATAAATACACAAATTTTGTAGGAATAGCAAATGGAGAATACAAAGGCTTTGCAAGAATATACGTTTTAGCAACAGAAATAGTAGCATATACAGACAACAAAATAGAAAGGCAACAATTAGAAGACTACTTAATAAGTTATCAAAGTAAAAAAACACTAAGTATGGACGAAATATGGAATATAGGAATGTTTTTGCAAATTGCAATTATAGAAAATATAACAGACATATGTGCACAAATATATAGTAGTCAAATACAAAAATATAGAGCAGAAAACATAGCAGAAAGACTAGTTGAAAATAAAGATAGAACACAAATTAAATTTAAAAACACTAAAATAGAAAAAGAGATATTTCAAGATATGAGATATCCATTTATAGAATATATGTCATATATTTTAAAAAGATATGGGAAAAAGGGAAATGCATATTTAAATGTACTTGAAGAAGTAGTTGAAAAACTTGGTACAACTGTATCTGATGTAATAAAAAAAGAACATTTTGAAATCGCAACACAAAAAGTTCTAATAGGAAATAGTATTACAAGTATCAAAGAAATACAGAGAATAAATTTTTTAGAAATATTTGAAAAAATAAATGGTGTAGAGGAAATATTAAAACAAGATCCAGCAAATGTTTATGAAAAAATGGATTACAAAACAAAAGAATATTATAGAGGAAAAATAAAGGAAATAAGTAAAAAAACAAAAATTTCTGAAATCTATATAGCAAGAAAAATGTTAGAACTAGCACAAGATTATTTAAAAGAAAACCAAAGTGAAGAAGAACATTCACAAGTGAATCAAGATAAAACAAAAATTTCAAAGAAAACGCATATTGGATATTATTTAATAGACAATGGAATAAATAAATTATACGAAAAATTAGAATACACAAACCAAAAAGAAAAAACACCAGAAACAAAAGCAAAAATATATATTACAACAATATCAGTATTAACAATAATTTTCTCAATATTTTTAAGTTACATTTTAAATCTAAAAATAAAAAACACCGGACTTGCGATAATAAGTTTTCTACTGTTTTTAATACCATCAAGTGAAGTGATTATACAAATAGCACAAACAATATTAAATAAAACAGTTAAACCAAAACTAATACCCAAAATAGATTTTTCAAATGGAATAGATAAAGGAAACGCCACAATGGTAGTAATTCCAACAATAGTAAAAAGCAAAGAAAAAGTAGCAGAGATGTTTAAAAATTTAGAAGTATACTATTTAGCAAATAAATCAAACAATTTATATTTTACATTACTAGGAGATTGCTCAGAAAGTTGCATGCAAGAAGAAAAATTTGATGAAGAAGTAATACAAGAGGGATTAAAACAAGTTGAGAGACTAAATGAAAAATATCAAAATCAAGAATTTCCAATATTTAATTTTATATATAGAAAAAGAGAATGGAATGAAAAAGAAGGCTCTTATTTAGGTTGGGAACGAAAAAGGGGAATGCTTAATCAGTTAAATCAATACATTTTACAAGGAAAAAATCCATTTAGAACAAATACTATACAAGAAAAAATAGAAAATCAAGAAAAGCCGACAGTACAACAAGAATTAAAAAATATAAAATATATAATAACACTAGATGCAGACACAGACTTAGTACTAAACTCAGCATCAGAACTAGTAGGAGCAATGGCACACATACTAAATAGACCTGAAATAGACAAACAAAAAAATATAGTAATAAACGGATATGGAATAATGCAACCACGAGTAGGAATCAACTTAGACATAAGCTATAAAACATTGTTCACAAAAATATTTGCAGGAGCTGGTGGAATTGATAGCTACACAAATGCAATATCAGACATATATCAAGACAATTTTAAAGAAGGAATTTTCACTGGAAAAGGAATTTATGACTTAAAAGTATTTGCAAAAGTAATGGAAAATGCAATACCAGAAAACACAGTACTAAGCCATGATTTATTAGAAGGCTCATATCTTAGATGTGGTTTAGTTTCAGACATTATGCTAATGGACGGATATCCAACAAAATATATGAGTTTTATGAATAGATTATCAAGATGGATTAGAGGGGACTGGCAAATAACCAAATGGTTATCAAGAAAAAGTCCACTAAATTTACTTTCTAAATATAAAATATTTGACAATTTAAGAAGAAGTTTATTTGATATTTCAGTTATAATAACACTAATTTATATAAATATAATTGGTAAAATCTTTAATATAAATATTTTAGGAATAAATATAATATTAATTTTAATAGAAATAATACCATTTATTTTAGAATTAATAAATTATTTAATTGCAAAAAGAGAAGGAGAAGAAAAGCAAAAAACATTTACACCAAAAATATCTGGATTAAAAGGAATTTTTGCACGAACAATAATTACACTTGGATGTTTACCATACAAAGCATATATCTCATTAAAAGCTATATTAAAAACAATTTATAGAGTAAAAATAACACATAAAAATTTATTAGAATGGACAACCTCAGAAGAAGCAGAAAAAATGGCAAAAACAGATATATTATCATATTACAAAAACATGGCAATCAATGTCATAGCAGGAATTGCAGGATTTGCGATTTATGTGATTAGCAATAATATACTTGCATTAATACTTGGAGCTTTATGGATTATAACACCTGTAATCATGTATGGCGTAAGCAAAGAAAAACCAGAAAAAAAGGCAATAGAATTATTAACACAAAAAGAAAAAGACTATATTTTAGAAATAGGTAAAAAAACATGGGCATTTTTTGAAAAATATTTAAGAAAAGAAGACAATTTTTTAATTCCTGATAATTATCAGGAAGATAGAAAAAATAAAATTGTGAGAAGGACATCATCTACAAATATAGGATTGTCGATGATGGCTGTTATTTCTGCAAATGATTTAGGTTTTATAAATTATGATAAAACAATGGAATTATTAAAAAATATTTTGAATACAGTAGATGAACTCCAAAAATGGAATGGCCATTTATACAATTGGTATAATACAGAAACAAAAGAACCACTATATCCTAGATATGTTTCAACAGTTGACAGCGGAAATTTTGTAGGATATTTGTATGTTATAAAAAATTGGCTAGAAAATCAAAATAATTTGCAATCATTAAAAAACGAGCAAAACACCAATATAGAAGTATTACAACTATTAGAAATAGTAAACAAACTCATAGAAAATACAGACTTTTCACATCTATACCAAAAGGAACAAAGAATATTCTCAATAGGATTTAATATAGAAGAAAATAAACTAACAAATTCATATTATGACTTATTAGCATCAGAAGCAAGACAAGCAAGTTTAATAGCAATAGCCAAAAAAGATGTACCAGCAAAACACTGGAATTCATTAAGTAGGACACTTACTACACTTGGAAAATACAAAGGTCTTGTATCATGGTCAGGAACATCATTTGAATATTTAATGCCAAATATCAATATACCCCAATATAGAGGAAGTTTATTAGATGAATCTTGTAAATTTATGATTATGAGTCAAATAGAATATGCAAAAAAATTGCAAATACCATGGGGAATATCAGAAGCGGCCTTCAACCTAAAAGATTTACATTCAAATTATCAATATAAAGCCTTCGGAATACCATGGCTAGGCTTAAAAAGAGGACTTGCAGATGAAACAGTTGTAGCAACATACGGAAGTGTTTTGGCAATAAATGATTATCCAAAAGGAGTATACCAAAATCTAAAAAAACTTGAAGAATATGGGATGTATAACAAATATGGATTTTATGAATCAATTGATTTTACACCGGAAAGACTAAAAAAAGGAAGTAAAGCAGAAGTAGTTAAAACATATATGGCACATCATCAAGGTTTGATTTTACTTTCAATAAATAATTTATTTAATAACAATATTTTACAAAAAAGGTTTATGGAAAATCCAGAAATAAATGCAATAAGTATTTTGCTACAAGAAACAATGCCAGAAACAGCAATAATAACAAAAGAAAACAAAGAAAAGGTTGAAAAATTAGAATATGTTGATTATGAGGATTATATCCAAGATACTTATAAAAAAATAGATGAAAGATTAATACGCGGAAATGTTATTGCAAACGAAAATTATTTGATAGCAATGAATCAAAAAGGAGAGGGAGCAAGTAAATACAAAAATATATTGATAAATAGATTTAAAAGCACAGATGATTATCCACAAGGAATATTTTTTGACATAAAAAACATAAAATCAAAAAAAATATGGAGTTCAAATTATATTCCAAACACTGGAAAGTATCAAATAAGTTTTATGCCTGATAAAATTGAGCAAGAACTTATAAATGACAATATAAAAACAAAAATCAAAACAATAATAGCACCAGACGAACCAGTGGAAATAAGAAAATTATCATTAGAAAACCTAGGAAATGAGGACGAAATATTAGAAATAACATCTCACTTTGAACCAGTATTATCTCCGAAAGAACAAGATTATGCACATCCAGCATTTAATAATTTATTTTTAATATTTGATTTTGACAATGAAACAAATAGCATAATTGTAAAAAGGAAAAAAAGAAATGAACATGAACAAGAAATCTATATGGCAGTTAACTTATCCACAAATAGTGAAATAATTGGGGATTTAGAGTATGAAATAGACGAAGAAAAGTTCACAGGCAGAGGAAATATAGGAATACCTCAAATGGTTAAAAATTCAAGTCCGTTTTCTAAAAAAATAGGATTAGTAACAGAACCTGTTGTAGCATTAAAAAGAGCAATGAAAGTAAAAAAACAAGAAAAATCAACTGTTAATTTAATTATTGCAGTAGGTGAAACAAAAGAAAAAGTAATTGAAAATATCAAAAAATACACAGTTGAAGAAAATATTAAAAAGGCATTTGAACTTTCAAAAGCAAAAAATGAAGCACAAACAAGATATTTGAGAATAAAAGGGGCACAAATACGAGAGTATCAAAAAATGTTATCATATATAATTTTCAATAATCCTTCTAAAAAATTAAACTTAGAAAAATTACCAAAACAAAAATATAGTCAAAGTGAACTTTGGAAATACGGTATTTCAGGAGATTTACCAATAATTTTAGTGAAAATAAAAGATAGTAATGACACATATGTTGTAAAAGAAGTTCTAAAAGCATATGAATTTATGAGAACAAAGGGTTTTGAGACAGAACTAGTAATAATAGATGAAGAAAAATATAGTTACGAAAATTATGTTATGGAAGATATAGAAGAGGCGATTCTAAACAGTCAATTATCATATTTAAAAAATATCAGAGGCGGAATTTTCCAAATAAATAAAAATGAAATAAGCAAAGAAGATATGAATTTATTACAATTTATTTCAGGAATAATAATAGATAGCAAAAAAGGTGGAATAAGTCATTCATTAAAAGATATTGAAGAAGAATATTTAGAAAAATATAAAAAAATTCCAAATGAGCCAGAAAATATAATTATAGAAACAGAAAATCAAGAAAATATAGATGTTTTACAAAACACAGAAGAATTAAAATATTATAATGAATATGGAGCATTTTCAGCAGATGGAAAAGAATATTTAATAAAAACAAATAAAGAAAATCGACTTCCAACAGTATGGTCACACATTATGGCTAATAAAAAATTTGGAACATTAGTCACAGAAAGTATGGGTGGATACACATGGTACAAAAACAGTAGGTTAAATAGAGTAACAGCATGGGAAAATCAGCCAAACTTCGATATACCATCAGAAATAATATATTTAAAAGACCAAGAAACAAAAAAGGTTTGGTCACTTGGACTAAACCCTATGCCAGATAATAAGAACTACAATGTAGTTTACGGATTTGGTTACACTAAATTTATTCACAAAAGTGACGGAATAGAACAAGAATTAGAAGTTTTTGTACCAAAAGAAGATAGTGTTAAAATTCAAATTTTAAAATTAAAAAATATGAATTTGAACAGAAAAAAATTAAAACTTGTATATTATATGAAACCTGTTTTAGGAGAAGATGAACTTAAATCAAATGGATATATTGATTTAAAATATGATAAAAATAATAATATAATTTGTGCGCAAAATTTATATAATTCAGAGTTCAAAAACAATGTTATTTATGTATCGAATAGTGAAAAAATGCTAAGTTACACAGGGGATAAAAATTTCTTTTTAGGAAATGGAAATATATCAAATCCAGATGGACTAAAAAAATCAAGTCTAAATAATGAAAATAGTTTAGGTAAAAAACCGTGTATAGCTTATGAAATAGAAGTGGAAATAGACAGCTTGTCAGAAAAAGAAATTGTATTTTTATTAGGTGCAGAAGATGCGGTAATAGACAGCAAAAACATTGCTTATAAATATAGCAAAATTCAAAATTGTAAACAGGAACTTGAAAATGTAAAGAGTTATTGGAGAGATATTTTAGGAAGATTGCAAGTGTATACACCATTAGAGTCTATGAACATTATTTTAAATGGTTGGGATATTTATCAAACATTACAAAGTAGATTGATTAGTAGAACAGGATATTATCAATCAGGTGGAGCATATGGTTTTAGAGACCAATTACAAGATACACTTGCATTGAAATATATTGACCCAAAAATTTTGAAAAATCAAATATTAAAGCATAGTAAACAACAGTTTTTAGAAGGCGATGTTGAACATTGGTGGCATGAAGAAACTGGAAAAGGCATAAGAACTAGAATGTCAGATGATTTATTGTGGATGGTATATTTGACTGCTGAATATATAGAGTTTACAGGGGATTATTCAATATTAGAGGAAAAAACATCATATTTAGTTAGTAAAGAATTAGAAGAAAATGAAGAAGATAGGTATGATAAATTTGAAAGGACAAAGGAAACAGGAAGTATTTATGAACATTGTATTAAAGCTATTGATAGAACCTTGAATTTTGGAGAAAATGGCTTGCCTAAAATTGGTAGCGGTGATTGGAATGATGGGTTCAGTAATGTTGGACCGAAGGGAAGAGGAGAGAGCGTTTGGCTTGGATTTTTCTTGTATAATGTGTTAGATAGATTTACTAAAATTATGGAAAATTTAAACAAAGAAAACATTGAGAATAAAATAGAAAAATACAAAACAATAATGCAACAATTAAAGAAATCTTTGAATACAAATGGCTGGGATGGAAGATGGTTCAAAAGGGCATTTATGGATGATGGAAACACATTAGGAAGTATGGAAAATGATGAATGTAGAATAGATAGTATTGCACAAAGTTGGAGCATAATATCAAATGCAGGAGATAATGACAAAAAATATATATCAATGGAAAGCTTAGAAAATCACTTAATAGACAGAGAAAACGGAATAATCAAACTATTAGATCCACCATTTGAAAAAGGAAAGTTAAATCCAGGTTATATAAAATCATATTTACCAGGAGTTAGAGAAAATGGAGGACAATATACACATGCAGCAGTTTGGGTAATAATTGCAGAGTCTATGCTGGGATTTGGAGATAAGGCAACAGAATTATACAGAATGATAAATCCAATAGAACATGCACGTACAAAAGAGAGTTGCAAAAAGTATAAAGTAGAGCCATATGTAATTCCAGCAGATATTTATGGAGCAGGAAATTTAGCAGGTAGAGGTGGATGGACTTGGTATACTGGGTCTGCAAGCTGGTATTATAAAACAGGAATTGAAAATGTTTTGGGGTTAAAAATAAATAATGGTGTTCTTAGAGTAGAGCCATGTATTCCTTCTTCTTGGAAAGAGTATAATATTAAGTATAAGTGGAAAAATGCTTTTTATAATATTGTTGTTAGAAATCCTTCTGGTAAGAATACTGGGGTTGAGAAAATTTTTGTTAATGGTAATGAATTGGAAAATTCAAAGGAAATAAAGATTGAAGATAATGGAATTTTTAATGTTGAAGTTTTAATGTAAGATACTAGCATAGTTATAAGAAAATGAAAAGAGGGGCAAAATTTATAAGCCTCTCTTCACCTTTTTGTTAAGGTTCAGTAAAAATCTTTCTATGATGTCCTTGACTATATGTTTTTGAAACTTGAACCTTTTCATTACATTCAAAAAGAAAATTTAATATAAAAATGTACGCCTCTTTCACTCAGGCTTAAAATGTATATATGTATATGATTTGATAATTTTTGAATGTGATTGGAGCAATATTAGAATTTCTTAAATAAATTAATGGAAAGAGTTCACAAAGTGGAAGGGTGCCATTAATTTATTTAGAAATTCTTATGTTGCGTATTGAAGCCGAAAAAATTATCAAATCATATACATATATACATTTTACCCGTGAACATTTCTCACATTTTTATATAATATTTTCTATTTTGAATTCCAATCAAACGGTTCAAGTTTTAAAAACACATAGTCAAGGACATCATAGAAAGATTCTTACTGAACCGTACTTTTTAAAAAATTTACACTTAAATAACAAAAAAAACTTGTATATTCCCAAAAATTATGATATAAATACTAATATGAAAAGAAAGCTACAGAAAGGCGGAATTTTTGTGGAAGAAAATTTAGAAAAAGAAACAAAAAAAGTACTAGTAGTAGACGACGAACAAGCAATAATCGATGTACTAGTATATAATTTACAAAAAGAAGGATATGAAACATTAGAAGCAACAGACGGAGTAACAGCAGTGAACATAGCATTAGAACAAAAACCAGACTTAATGTTACTAGATATAATGTTACCCAAAATGGATGGATTAACAGTATGTAAAAGAGTAAAAAACTATCTAAACATACCAATATTAATGTTAACAGCAAAAGATGCAGAAATAGATAAAATAGTAGGCCTAGAACTTGGAGCAGATGACTACATTACAAAACCATTTAGTGTAAGAGAACTAATGGCAAGAGTAAAAGCAAATCTAAGAAAAAACGAAATATCATCAATAGTTAAAGAAACAATACCAGAGGCAACAGAGACTGAAAAAAATGCAGAAAATGTTATAAAAGTAAATGATATAGAACTAGACTTAGATAGATTTGAGGTAAAAGTAAGAGGAGAAATAATAGACCTAACACTAAGAGAATTTGAAGTATTAAAATTTTTGGCATCACAACCAGGACAAGTAGTAACAAGAGAAACATTGCTTGAAAAAGTATGGGGATATGAATATTATGGTGATATTAGAACAGTAGATGTTACTGTAAGAAGAATAAGAGAAAAAATTGAAAAAGATACATCTAGTCCAAAAATACTAATTACAAAAAGAGGAGTAGGATATTATATTGCAACAAAATAGAAAGAGAAATCTTTCTATTTTTTAGTAAATTATGAAATTAAAATATAATACACAAAATCTTAGTAAACTATAACCAAAAATATAGAAATAATAGGAGGAAGAAAAATGCCATCTTGGGGAATTCATTTAGGAATAGCAAATAAATTATCTCAAAAAATAGAAAATATAGACAAAAATTTATTTATGTTTGGAAATGTAGTACCAGACATAAATAATGGATATGTTGTAGAAGATATAAGCAAAATAATACCACATAAAATAACACATTATGATGGAGAAAAAGATTTTAAAGGATATAGAAAATTTTTTATAAAATATATAAAAAATGTAAAAAATCCTGTTGTATTAGGAAGCTTAACACATTTGATGACAGACTATTACTTTAATAATATAACTTATTCAAAAAAAGCAATCTGGGAAAATGGAAAAGTAGTAGGAATAAAATTAAATACTGGAAAAGAAATAAAATGTGACAAAGAAACAGTTAGAAAAATGAAAGTAAATGACTTCAAGATATTTGCAGACTATATATACAAAAATCACAAAATATCAAATATAAAATATGATGAAAAAATGTTATCAATAAATTCAATTGTAGAAGAATTTGATATAACAAAAGAAGATACTAAAAAAACAATAGAATATATAAATAATTATGTAGAAAATAAAAAAAGCATTATTGACAAATGTGAAAATAAAGAATATCAAATATTTACACAAAACGAATTTGAAGAAATATCAGAAAATTGCGTCAATTTTATATTAGAATGTTTAGAGAAAATAAATAAAATAGTAATAGGAAAAACAGCAGGATTTTGTTATGGAGTAAAAAGAGCAGTGGATGGAGCAACAAATGAAATAAAAAATTCAAAAGAACCAGTATACTGTCTAGGAGAAATCGTACACAACAAACAAGTTGTAGAAGAACTAAAAAAGCAAGGAATAATTTTTATAGAAGATATAAATGAAGCAAAAGGAACAACAATAATAAGAGCACATGGGATTCCAAAAGAAATTTATGAAAAAGCAAAACAAAAAAATATAGAATTGAAAGATTATACATGCCCAAATGTTTTAAAAATACATAAAATAGCCGAAGAATATGCCACGAAAGGATATTTTATATTTTTATGTGGAAGTAAAAAACATCCTGAAAATATAGGAACAATAAGTTACTGCAATAAAAATTTGTACATAATAGAAAAAGAAGACGATACATTTAAAGCATTAGAAAGATTAGAAAAATCAGGAGCAAAAAAACTTTTAGTAATTTCACAGACAACATATAGTTTAGAAAAATTTTATATTATAAAAGAAATAATAGAAAATGAACTTCCACGAAATGTAGAATTAGTAATAAAAAATACAATATGTTCATCAACAGAGCAGAGACAAATAGAAACAAAAGAATTATCAAAAAAAGTTGATATGATGATAATAATAGGTGGAAAAAATAGTTCAAACACAAAAAAACTATATGAAGTTTCATTAGAAAATTGTCCAAAGGCTGTATGTATAGAAAGTTACGAAAAATTAGAAAATATGCAAGATGAAATAAAAAACGCAAAAAAAATAGGAGTAATGGCAGGTGCATCAACACCTCAAAAAAGCATAGAAGAAGTAATAAAATATCTAATATAAAAGCTACAAGTTAGTATATTTAAATAATCCAATTTAAATACCGTTGGTATAAATAGAAACCGCAAAGTTCTTAAAATGTCGAATTTTGCGGTCGATTTTTTTATTAAATTAGAAAAAATATTGACATCAAAAAAATAAGCGGTTATAATCTACTTAAATTTTAAATCAAAAACTTTTTTATCTAAATTAAATTAGATCTAATTTAAAAATCCAAATAAAATTTCAAACTAAAAATCCAAAAAAAGGGAGGTGAAATAAAACAGAGTGAACCGAAAGTTTATATCAAACAGTAATTATGTTTTCAGAAAAATATTAAATTCTGAGGATTGTTTAGGTATTTTAAAAAACTTTATAGAATCAATATTAAACATAAATATTAAAAAAATAGAACTAAATCCATACCTAAAACACAAAGAAAATTACCTACCAAAAGAAGAAAACTTTGGAATAGCCGATGTAAGAATAAAAAATGATGAAAATGAAGAATTAAATGTAGGAATTCAATTTATAGATGGGATATATGTACAAACAAAAATGTTAATGTACTATTCTCAAATACATTTAAATCAATTAGAATATGGAGACAACAGGGAATTTGCACGAACAATAACAATAAATTTAATAGATTTTAAATATTTTTCTTCAAAAGGTTGTGAAAAAACAATAAAAATAAAAGCAAATGAAGGAGACATACAGCTTGAAGAAATAGAAATGATTACAATAGAATTGCCTAAATTTATATGCTATGACTATGATGCCATGACAGAAGGAGAACAATGGATTCAATATATAAAGGGATGTGATGAAAGAACATTAGAAAAAATAAAAAAAGAAAATAAATATATAAAAATGTTAGATGAAAAGGCAGAAAAATATTGGGTTGAAGAGAAAATGGAATAAGAGGGATAAAATCCCTCTTAAACCTATATAAACATATAAAATACAGAATTAAACTTGTTTTAAAGTAACTTTTACAACAGTACCTGCGTCTACATTAGAACCCTTAGGTGGATCTTGTGAAACAACAGTACCAGTACCCTCAATACTAATATTTAAATTTGCATTTTTTAATTCAGTAGTTGCTTGATATTTACTTTTTCCAGTCAAATCTGGAACAGTAGCAGAAGTTCTTGTATCTTGATCATACAACATAATTATAGAATCTTTTGATAAAGTAGCACCAGGCTTTGGAACTTGTTCAGTAACAACTGTACTATTTTTATCATTAGAAGTAGTTATTTTTGTTGTAAATCCGGCATTTTTAAGTATTTTTTCAGCTTCTGCAATCGTTTTATTTCTAACCTCAGGTACAGTAATTAAATTCTCATCATCGCTTGAATCAGCATCAGAAGGAATACCTAATAATGGTAAAATTTCTGTTAACATTTGTGATACAACAGGACCAGCCAAAGTACCACCTTGATGATTACTCTTTGGAGGTTTGTATAAATTAAGTAATAAGACTACTTGTGTATCTTCAACAGGAGAAATTGCAACATATGTAGCAACATAACCATCTAAATCTTCTCTGCCAGGCATTGGTTCAGAAGTACCAGTTTTACCACCAACAGTGTATCCAGTTACTCCACCTCTCTTACCAGTACCATATTCAACAACAGATTGCATCATAGACTTAACTTTTTCAGCAGTTTCAGTAGATATGACCTGTCTGACCTCTTCTGGGTCAATACTTGTAACAGCACCAGTATCAGTATTTGTAATAGATTTAACAATTCTAGGTTTCATCAAAATACCGTCATTAGCAATTGCAGATATAGCAGTAATCATCTGTAAAGGTGTAATACTAAAACGTTGACCAAAAGAATAAGTTGCTCTTTCAACTGGAAGAACAGTAGATTCTTCTTTAAATATTGAATTAGGTTCACCAGGTAAATCAACACCAGTAGTATCAAAAAATCCAAAAGCTCTATAATATTTATATAAAGTAGTAGTACCAATTCTAGCGCCTAATTGTATAAGTGCAGGGTTACAAGAATTCATTAAAGCATGTCTTAAATCTTGAGAACCATGGGTACCATCAGTTTTCCAGCAATTTATTCGTGTAGTACCAACCATTTCATATCCGTTACACTTAAAATCATTAGCAACATCTGTATCAGTAATATTTTCTTCTAATGCAGTAGCAGCAGTAATTAATTTAAAAACTGAACCAGGCTCATATAATTCAGAAACAGCTTTATTAGACCACATTTTGTAAATTGCATTTGCCTTATCTTCTGAACTTAAAGAATCATATGTTTTTGCTACATATTCATTAGGAGTGAAAGGATTATTTAAGTCATAACTTGGATATGTTGCCATTGCCAAAATATCACCAGTTTTAGGGTCCATAACAATACAAGTACCACCATTTTCAACATTATTTTCATCAACAGCTTGTTTTAAATATTTTTCAACAATTTTTTGAATATTTAAATCAACAGTAAGAGTTAAATCACTGCCATTTTCAGCAGCAATATAAGTTTCTTCTGTATTAGGAATTTCTTCTTGGCTAGCACTTTTTGAACTAACAATCTTACCAGGGGTACCAGACAAGACATCTTTCCATTCATATTCAATTCCGGATAAACCTTGATTATCACTACCACAAGAACCAAGGACTTGGGCAAGAACAGAATTATGAGGATAATATCTTTTTGTATCTTCATCTATATTAATACCAGTAGATATTTTATTTTCTTTCATCCATGCCTTTAACTCATCAACTTTGTCTTGTTCAACTTTTTTTACTATTGTTTCAACATTAGAAGTGCTTGTTACTTTTTTAAAAGTTTCATCATAATCAAGACCAAAAATATCAGAAAAAGCTTTTGCAACTTTTTCTTTTAAAGCCTGTGTATTTGAAGAAACTTTTGAATCTTTGATTTTTTCTGGATTAATTGTAATTGTATCAACAGATGCACTTGTTGCGAGTATTTGTCCATGGGAATCATATATAGTACCTCTTTTTGGGCTTATTATTTGATTTATTGATTGTTGATTATAAGCAAGTTCTTTTAAATAGTTTCCTTGTACGAATTGTAATAAGCCAATTCTACCTATTAATATTGCTAAAATCAAAATTATTACTATAAATATTGTTTTTATTTTTTTTGTGTATACAAAGTTTTGCGATTTGAATTCTGTATTTATTTTTGTTACTTTTTTATTTATATTTTTTTTATTTTTCGGATTGTTTTTCTTTTCCAATATTTTCACCACTCTTTTGTTAAAGTTATAATCTTATTTTATATTAAAGATATTTAAAAATCAATAAATTTACTAAATTTTAGATAAAAATCTGTTACTGGATAATAACTTTGATAATTGTGCTTTTTAAATTCACTGTGCCTCTAAGGGGATATATTATTTATAAGTATGTCCTGTTCATTACATTCAAAAAGAAAATCTAAAATCAAAAACTGAGCCTCTCTCACTCCGGCCAAACTGTATATATGTATATTGTTTTAGAATTTTTGAATGCGATTGGAACAATATTAGAATTTCTTAAAAAATCAATGGAAAGAGTTCACAAAGTGGAAGGGTGCCATTGATTTTTTTAGAAATTCTTATGTTGTGTATTGAAGCCGAAAAAATTATCAAACAATATACATATATACAGTTTTCCGTGAGCATTCCTCAGTTTTTTATTTAAGACTTTCTATTTTTCATTCCAATCAAACGGCATACTTATAAATAATATATCCCCTTAGAGGCACAGTGAATTTCAAAAGTACAAATTATCAAAACTATTATCTAGTAACAAAAATCTCATTTATAACATAATTAAAATTCAAATAAATGGTTTATGGGTAAATCCAATTTAAAAACCTAAATATATTAGACAAGGAAAAAAATCATGATATCAAACATAAAAACTATATCACTAAGTGGAATAGAAGGAACATTAGTAGAAGTACAAACAGACATAACAGGAGGACTACCAACATTTGAAATAGTAGGGCTACCAGATACTAGTGTAAGAGAATCAAAAGAAAGAATAAAATCAGCAATAAAAAACAGTAACATAGAATTTCCAAGCAGAAGAATAATAATAAACCTAGCACCAGCAAGTACAAAAAAAGAAGGAACAAGCTATGACTTACCAATAGCAATAGGAATATTACTTGCCCAAAACGAGATAATCAACAACAAATTAGAAAACACAATATTTATAGGAGAACTATCACTAGACGGAAAAATAAATAGGATAAATGGAGTATTACCAATGTGCATAGAAGCAATAAATCTAGGAATAAGAAAAGTAATATTACCAAAAGCAAATGAAAGGGAAGCAGCAGTAATAAAAAATTTAGAAATAATAGGAGTAAGTAACTTAAAAGAAGTTATAGAATATCTAAATGGCAATAAAACAATAGAGAGAGCAAGAGTTGATATACTAAAAATATTTAATAACAAAAACAAAGAACAATCAGATTTTTCAGAAGTAAAAGGACAAGAAAATGTAAAAAGAGCATTAGAAATAGCGGCAGCAGGAGGGCACAACTGCCTTCTTATAGGACCACCAGGATCCGGGAAAACAATGATAGCCCAAAGAATACCAACAATATTACCAGATTTAACATTTGAAGAATCATTAGATATAACCAAAATACATAGTGTATCTGGAATTTTAGACAACAACATAGGAATAGTAACAACAAGACCATTTAGAAGCCCACATCATACAATATCACCAACATCGATGATAGGAGGAGGAAAAAATCCAAAACCTGGTGAAATAAGCTTGGCACATAATGGTGTTCTGTTTTTAGACGAATTACCAGAATTTAATAGAGCAACACTTGAAGTATTAAGAGGACCATTAGAAGATAAACAAGTAATAATATCAAGATTACATTCAAAAGTAGAATATCCATCAAATTTTATGCTTATAGCAAGTATGAACCCATGCCCATGTGGATATTATGGAAGTGAAGAAAAAGTATGCAAATGCTCAGAACAGTCAATAGAAAGATATTTAAACAGAATTAGTGGACCTTTACTGGATAGAATAGATCTACATGTAGAAGTAAAACCAGTAAAATATCAAAAATTAGACTCTGATACAAAACCAGAAACATCAAGTAAGATAAAACAAAGAGTAAATAGAGCACGAAGAATACAATATTTAAGATATAAAAATACAGGCATTTATTCGAATTCAGAACTCACACCACAAATGATAGAAAAATACTGCAAAATAGATGAACAATCAAAGAGAATACTTGAACAAGCATTTAACAAACTAGGATTAAGTGCAAGAGCATATTCTAGAATATTAAAAGTTGCAAGAACAATAGCAGATTTAGAAGAAAAAGAAAAGATAGAAAAACAGCACATTTTAGAAGCAATTCAATATAGAAATTTAGATAGAAAATACGGAGATAAGTTTTAATGATAATAAATATAGAAAATTCGATATATCCAGAAAAACTAAAAAAATTAAAAAATCCACCACAAATATTATATACAATGGGGAATATAGAATTGTTAAGAACAAATCGGAATATCAATAATAGGTTCAAGAAAACCAACAAAATATGGAGAAAAAATGGCAAAAATGTTTGCAAAAGATTTAAGTTTATATGGATTAACAATTGTGAGTGGAATGGCAGAAGGAATAGATAGTTTTGTACATACTGCAACATTAGAAATTCAAGGGAAAACAATAGCAGTACTGCCGTGTGGTTTTAATAATATATTTCCACATAAAAATATAAAATTATATCAACAAATATTAGAAAATAATGGACTTGTTATAAGTGAATATAAAGAAAACGAAAAAGCAACAACAGATAAATTTATTGCAAGAAATAGAATCGTAGCAAGTTTTTCGATTGGAACATTAGTAGTGGAAGGAGGTTATAGAAGTGGTACAAGTGTTACGGCACAAATAACTAAAAAACTTGAAAATAACATATTTTGCATACCATCAAGTTTAGAAAATCCAAAAGGAATAACACCAAATAAATTAATACAAGAAGGGGCTTTTTTAGTTACACAAGCAGAGGATATAATAATAAAATATCCAGAATTGAATTTGAAAAAAACAGAAATTCAAGAATTGCCAGACAAAAAAGTTGAACCAGAATTTAAAGATATTTATGATATTCTAAAATATGATGAATCAATACATATCAATGAAATAGTAAAAAAATTAAACAAATCTATAAGTGAAATTAATTCTAAATTAATGATGCTTGAACTTGATGATAAAATAGTATCACTTCCAGGAAATAATTATAAGAAAAAATGAAAATACATGAAAAGAAAGAGTTTGGAAATAAAGGTGAAGATATAGCTATTGAATATTTAGAAAAAAGAGGATATATAATTTTAGAAAGAAATTTTTATTGCAGACAAGGGGAGATCGATATTATTGCAAAGGACAAAAATGAAATTGTTTTTATAGAAGTTAAAAGTCGAAGTTCTATTCAATATGGATGCCCATCAGAGGCAGTAAATAAACAAAAAATAAGACATTTATATAGAACTGCTAAATATTATTTGTATAAAAATAAATACTTAAATAATTATATTAGATTTGATGTTATTGAAATTTTAATAAAAAATGGAAAGTTTAATGTTAATCATATAAAACAAATTATTTAAAGAGCAGCCCCTCTTAACGAGGAAGCTGCTTTAAAATTGAATCTAAAACAATAGAGATGATAGAATCCAATTGCTCTATGAATTCAGGATTATCGGGGTTTTGTGCAATTTTACCCAATATATTCATTGCCGCAAATTGTGCAAGTGTAGCATCATTACCTTTTCTAATAAAACTTGACAAATTTTTCATAAAGATTATTTTATATGCCTTACATACAGCACAGAAAAATTCATTTGCTACTTCATTTTCTTGTTGTAGTAGATTTGAATGCTTTTCAACAAAAGAACAAAAAGCATCATTAATTCTTGCATAATGTTTAAACAAGAACTGATCCAAAATTGAATTATTGTCTACGTAACAACAAAAATCTAAAAATTGATAATCAGTTGGTGAGAAATAATACGATATTTCCATAGTATAACCTCCGTTGCAATGTGCCTCTAGTCAGAGGACTTATTATTTACGAGTTTCACTAAATATATTATAATTTAAATTTACATAAAAATCAATACTTCAATAACATTTTTAAGGTTACCGTAAAATTGGATGTTACAGTTCAGTAAGAATTGGATAATATTTTTAAATTAAAATATGAAAACAGATATTGAAGAAAGAAAGAAAAACTGGTATAATACAAAAAATTAAATATATAAAGAGGAAAAATAATGGAAAACATTTTAGAAGAAACAAAATTTATAATGAAAAAGTACAACATAAGAGCAAACAAAAGTCTAGGACAAAACTTTTTAATAAACGAAGAAGTAGTAAAAAATATAGTAGAATGTAGCAAAATAGAAAAAGAAGACCTAGTAATAGAAATAGGACCAGGATTAGGAACATTAACAAAATATTTACTAGAAAAAGCAGGAAAAGTAATATGTATAGAACTAGATACAAAAATGTTACAAATACTAGAAGACAGATTTTCATTATATGATAATTTTGAATTAATAAATAATGATGTACTAAAAGTAGATTTGAAAAATATAATAGAAAAAGAAAAAACACAAGGAAAAATAAAACAAGTAAAAATAGTAGCAAATTTGCCATATTACATAACAACGCCAATAATAATGAAACTTTTAGAGGAAGAACTAGAACTAGAAAGTATAACAGTAATGATACAAAAAGAAGTAGCAGATAGATTGATAGCAATCCCAGGAGACAAAAACACAGGAGCAATAACATATTCAGTATATTATTATGCAAGCTCAGAAGCAATAATGGAGGTACCAAATAGTTCCTTTATACCAGAACCAGAAGTAACATCAAAAGTAATAAAATTAAATATAAGAAAAGAACCAGTAGTTACACCAAAAGACAAGGAAAAAATGTTTAAAATAATAAAATATGCATTTACACAAAAAAGAAAAACATTACTTAATTCATTAACAAATAATAAAATATTTGAAAACAAACAACAAGGAATAGAAATATTAAATTCATTACAAATAAATGAAAATTGCAGACCAGAAGAATTAACATTAGAGCAATTCAAAAAAATTTCAGATAATTTATAAAAAGTCTTAAAAATAAAAACAAAATATGTTATAATAAAATAGACAAAAATAATGTAAGGAGGTTAGAATGAATCAAATTTTAGTAACAGAAAAATTGTATATAACACCAGAATTGAAAAGAAAAAAGAAGATATATAAATTTTATTTTATATTATCAGTATTTGTAGTATGTATTCTAACATCTTTTTACATATATGCAGAATATGATAGAAATAAAAGTGCAGATGAATCTAAGCAATTATTAGCAGATATAAATCAAACATTAGCAGAAACAGCAGAAGACACAACAATTGCAAAAGATGATATACTTTTAGTTGTATTAAATGGAACAAAAGAAGATAGTCAAGTAGAGGATAAGCAACTAGAAGAAAAACAAAATACAGATGTGGCAACTGCAAATGAAAAAGCAGAATGGAAAACATCAGCAAGTGGATATAGATATAAAATTATAGCAACAGTACAAATACCAAAAATAAATATCCAATATACAGTAGTACAAGGAGAAACAGGAAGCTTAGAGGAAACAGAAGCATTATTAAAAAGCTCACCTGTAAAATATCATGGATATGACCCAAATGAAGTAGGAAACTTTTGTATAGTAGGACATAATTATAGAAATTCTAGATTTTTTAGTAAAGTTCCAAACTTAGTAGTTGGAGATATTGTAAAATTAACCGATTTAACAGGAAGAACAATAGATTATGAAGTATATGATAAACATACAGTTGACCCAAATGACACAAGAGATACAACACAATTAACAGGTGGAAGAAAAGAAGTAACATTAATAACATGTACAAATGATAGTAAACTAAGAGTAATTGTTAGATGTAAAGAAGTGAAATAATCACAAATATAAAATCTCCTTCATATAATAAAATAAAAATATATGAGGGGGATAATTTTTTGGCTAAAATATTAATTTTTAATAATGATACAGACAGAATGGAGAGCTATTATAGAGGAGAAGCAGAACCAATGCCATATAATACAAATGGAACATTGAGGGTAAGAGAATTTAGAGGTTCAAGTAAATCAAATATATTATGGACAACAAAGAGGACAATGCAAAGTTGGAATAGCCAAAGATATATATTTGGAGCTCCTATACCAGTAGGATTTGCGTTTAAAAGGCCATATGAAGGAGGCCATCGGAAACCAAAGCCAACATTATGCAGGTACAGCATTTGATGTAGGGCAAACATTAAGTAAAACTCAAAGAACTAGGTTATGGAATTCAGCAAACAACTCCGGAGTTTGGTATTATGTTGAACCAATTAGCTTAACACCAACATGGGTACATTTTGATAAACGTTTTGGTAAACCGGCATGTTCAACAGGCGGATTCCCACAATTAAAAAGGGGAAGTGTAAGCAATTATGTTTGTATAGCACAAGATGATTTAAATACATTAGGATTTAGAACAAATGGACTTGATGGAATATTTGGAGCAGGAACACAAAATGCAGTAATTAATTATCAAAAATCAAAAGGATTAACAGCAGATGGAATCGTAGGATGTAATACATGGCGTTCACTTCAAGAAGCAGTAGTTGGAACAGGACCAACAAGCACTACGATAAATTAAAAACAACAGGGACGTTCATAAGAACGTCCCATTTAGGTTATTTTAATTTATTCTTCATTCATATCTGTTTCTGCAATTGTTTTTGCAACATTGTAAATTAATTTTTGTTTTTCAGGAGAAACACTTTTTATTAAATCAGTGAACTCTTTATCTAAGTAATTTTCTGAACTACTAGAAGCACCATTTAATAAATAACCTTCTGAAACATCTAATAATCCACAGATTTGATTTAATCTTTTTAAATTAATATGAGAATTACCCCTTTCAACTCTACTTAAAAATGCAACAGAAATATCAATTTTATCTGCTAAATCTTCTTGAGTCATATTTTTTGCAAGTCTAGCTTGCTTTATTCTAGAACCTATAACACTATAATCAATAGCCATTCCAAATCACCTTCCTTTCATTTCGCTTAATTCCATTTGTTGTCATAAAAAACTACAACAATAATATATCATTTAACTTATAAGTTTTGAAGTAACAAAATAAAAAATATAAACTAATAAGTTTAAAATTATAAATCGATGAATATAACTAGAAATAGAATAATTAAGGACAAAAATTAACAGACATGATTATTAGATTAAATAAAAATAAAAGAAAATACAAGAAAAATGGAAAAAAATAGAGAAAAACATAATAAAACAGAAATAACAAGCTACAAAAAACAAGAAAAAACAGGAAAAAAGCTAAAATAATGTATACATAATTTGAAAATTGATAAAATATATAGTATAATAAAAGATGTTCGCACTTAAAAAAACGAGAAGGAGAGTGAATATTATTAGTATAAAACCATTAAAATTTTATACAAAAGAAATATTAAAATTTTTAAACATTATATTAATAGCAAGTAGTTTTATAATTGCGATAGTATTAATAAAATATAAACCAATGTATGAAGTAAAAATTCAAGGTACAGAAGTTGGTTATGTAGAAAGTAAAAAAGCACTTAATGAATCAATAGAAAATAATATAGGAAATTATAATAATAAAAATATTGAAGAAGTAAAATTAAATGTAAGTCCAGAATATCAATTAAAACTAGTAGAAAGAACACAAGAAGAAAATGAAAGTGATATTATAATAGCTTTACAAAATGAATTAGAAATAACATATAGATATTATGAAGTGGCTTTTAAGGGCGAAACAATTGATGCTGTTGAAGATAAAGAAACAGCAGAAAAACTAGTAAATGATATAAAAGAACTATCAGATGAAGAAGTAGAATTAGAAATTAACGAAAAAACAACTGAAAATTTAAATGAATTAAACATAAACACATTAGAAGTTGCAAAAGAAAATATAATAGAAACATTAAATATTGATACAACAACAGAAATAACTAATATCAATGGAATAAAAATTGCAACATTGCCAGTATCAGGAACAATCTCATCAAGATATGGAGTTAGTAGTAGTATCAGATCATCAAAACACACAGGTTTAGATATAGCTGCAAACCAAGGAACACAAATAAAAGTTGTAGCAGATGGAACAGTTACTTGTGCATCATATAGTGGGTCTTATGGATATTTAGTAAAAGTAGATCATGGAAACGGTGTAGAAACTTGGTATGCACATACTAGTAAAATGTATGTAAAAGAAGGGCAAGAAGTAAAAGCAGGAGATGTAATTGCACTAGTAGGAAGCACTGGAAATTCAACAGGGCCACATTTACATTTTGAAGTCAGAATAAATGGAGAACATGTAAATCCACAAAATTATTTATATTAAAATATTAAAAAGGCATTTTATAAAAGATGTCTTTTTTTATATAAAAAGTATTTTTGTAAAAAAAACACTACTTTTGTGTATAAAAATAAGGGTTTTATATAAAAAATGTAAAAAAATGGAAGGAATATTTTAAAATATAAATATCGAGAAGCTATAAAGCTATGCAGAAAAGGAGAAAAAATTATGTACACTGAACAGAAATTTAAAGAACTCGTAAAAGAAATCAATAAGGTTGAAGATGAACGGATTCAGAAAATCTTAATAAGCCTTTTATTAGAAATAACAGAAGGCAATGAGAAGGTAACAAATAATAAAAAAGAAACTCTGGATAATACAGATGAGAACGAAAAAGCAACATATATTACAAAGATTATGCATGATTTAGGCGTTCCGGCACATATAAGAGGATATCAGTATTTAAGAACAGGTATATTGATGGTTTTAGAAGAGCCAGATTTGCTTAATTCTATAACAAAAAGATTATATCCAGAAATAGCAAAAAAATATAAAACGACGCCAAGTCGTACTGAACGTGCAATTCGTCATGCGATAGAGGTGGCCTGGTCCAGAGGAAATTTGGAAGATATAAATAAGATATTTGGTTACACAGTTGAAGATTGCAAAGGAAAGCCAACAAATTCAGAATTTATTGCAATGGTTTCTGACAAAATGCGGTTAGAGTTCAAATTAATGTAACTCCGAAAAGTAAGGGATTCTTGAAAAGGATTCCCTTCTTTTTTTGTTTTATTAGTGAGTGCTTTGTATATTACAAAAGTGGTTGACAAATTTTTCTAATAATATATAATAAAAAAGGATAAAATAAATACCAAGGAGGAAATCTTATGGCTGAAAATTTAGAAGAAGAAAAAATACAAAAGATGATAGACGAATTAGTAGCAAAAGCAAAAAAAGCATCAGAAGAATACTTAAAGCTAGATCAAGAACAAGTAAACAACATAGTAAAAGCAATGTCAATGGCAGGGCTAGAACACCACATGGAACTAGCAAAAATGGCAGTAGAAGAAACAGGCAGAGGAATATATGAGGACAAAATAACAAAGAACATGTTTGCAACAGAATATATATACCATAGCATCAAAAATGAAAAAACAGTAGGAGTAATAAACGAAAATGATGAAGAAGGATATCTAGAAATAGCAGAACCAGTTGGAATAATAGCAGGAGTAACACCAGTAACAAATCCAACATCAACAACAATGTTCAAATCAATAATATCTGCAAAAACAAGAAACGTAATAATATTTGGATTCCATCCATCAGCACAAAAATGTAGTTCAGAAGCAGCAAGAATATTAAGAGATGCAGCAGTTCAAGCAGGAGCACCAGAAAACTGTATATTATGGATAGAAGAACCATCAATAACAGCAACAAGATTATTAATGAACCACCCAGATGTAAACCTAATATTAGCAACAGGCGGAACAGGAATGGTACGTTCAGCATATTCATGCGGAAAACCAGCACTAGGAGTAGGACCAGGAAATGTACCATGTTATATAGACAAAACAGCAAAATTAAAAACATCAGTAAATGATTTAGTATTATCAAAATCATTTGACAATGGAATGATATGTGCATCGGAACAAGCAGTTTTGGTTGACAAAGACATATATCAAGAATTTGAAGAATTAATGAGAGAAGCGGGATGCTATTTTGTAAATCCAGAAGAAAAACAAAAATTACAAAACTCAATGTTTGAATATACAGAAGAATATGGATATAAGCTAAAATCACATGTACCAGGTCAATCACCATATACAATTTCAAAAGAAGCAGGATTTGAAGTACCAGAAGACACAAAAGTAATAGTTGTATATGAAGAAGGAATAGGAAGGGACTATCCATTTTCAAAAGAAAAATTAAGTCCAGTTTTAACATACTACATTGTTGAAAATGAAGAAGAAGGAATTGCAAAAGCAGAAAGACTACTAGAATTTGGTGGACTTGGACACTCAGCAGCAATTCACAGTGAAAACCAAGATACAATACTAAAATTTTCAGAAACTTTAAAAGCAGGCAGAATAATAGTAAACTCACCATCAACACATGGAGCAATAGGAGATATTTATAACACAAATATGCCATCACTTACATTAGGATGTGGATCATTTGGAAAAAATTCAACAACAGCAAATGTATCATCAGTAAACTTAATAAATATTAAAAGAGTTGCGAAAAGGAGAGTTAATATGCAATGGTTTAAAGTTCCAGAAAAAATATACTTTGAGGCAGGTTCAATAGCATACTTAGAAAAAATGCCAGATATAGAAAGGGCATTTATAGTAACAGACCAAGGAATGGTCAAATTAGGATATGTAGATAAAATTTTATATCATTTAAGAAAAAGACAGCACTATGTACATTCAGAAATATTTAGTGATGTAGAACCAGATCCATCATTTGATACAATTAAAAAAGGTGTAGAACAAATGAATAGTTTTAAACCTGATGTAATAATTGCAATTGGTGGAGGAAGCCCAATGGATGCAGCAAAAGGAATGTGGTTATTTTATGAACATCCAGAGGCTGATATTGAAGGATTAAAATTAAAATTTATGGACATTAGAAAACGTACCTACAAATTCCCTAAATTAGGAGAAAAAGCAAAAATGGTAGCAATACCAACAACTTCTGGAACAGGTTCAGAAGTAACATCATTTGCAGTAATAACTGATAAAGAAAAAGACAGAAAATATCCACTAGCAGACTACGAATTAACACCAGATGTTGCGATAGTAGATCCAGACCTAGTTATGAGCCTTCCAAAATCAGTAACAGCAGATACTGGAATGGATGTATTAACACATGCATTAGAAGCATATGTGTCAAATATGGCATCAGATTATACTGATGGATTAGCAGAAAAAGCAGTTGAATTAGTAATGAATTATTTAGTAAAAGCATATAATGATGGAAGTGACAAATTAGCAAGAGAAAAAATGCACAATGCAAGTACAATTGCAGGAATGGCATTTACAAATGCATTTTTAGGCGTTAGTCACTCAATTGCACACAAAATAGGAGCAGAATTCCATTTACCACATGGTAGAATAAATGCAATTTTATTACCATATGTTGTGAAATATAATGGTAATAAACCTTCAAAATTTGTGTCATTCCCTAAATATGAATATTATATAGCAGATGAAAAATACAGTCATTTAGCTAAAAAATTGGGATTAAAAGCAGATACAGTAGAAGAAGGTGTAAATAGTTTAGTAGAAAAAATTAAGGAGTTAAATGAAAGCTTAAATATTCCAAAATCTTTTAAAGATGCAGGAATTGATGAAAAAGAATTTTTAGCAAAAGTTGATGTTCTTGCAGATAGAGCTTTTGAAGATCAATGTACAACTGCAAATCCAAGAGTTCCATTAATTTCAGAAATAAAACAAATATTGTTAGATAGCTATTATGGAAAATAGAAAATATAAATAATTGTTAAAAATTGATAAAATAAAAAGCAAATTGTTGTAAATACTAATATGTTAATATTTTTAGTCAAAAACATATCTGGGGTCTACCATTGGGTCTTTGGATTTCAAATATTAACATATTAGTATTTACAACAATTTGCTTTTTTTATTTTCACAAAAAAGTCACACAAAAAATAAGTTTTGGGAATAATATAAAAATAAAATACCCATATAATATAAATATATGGAAGCAATAAAATTGAAAATTAAATAATAATCAATTAAAAGCACCAAAGAAAGGTGGAAAATCAATGAAAGAAAATAGAGAATTAGAAAAAATAGAAAATATAATGGAGATAGAAATACCAATAGACACAAAAAGTAAAGAATTTGAAAAAGTAATGTTTATATATCAAGTAGCACTAAAAGAAATAAACATGAAATTAGAAATACTAAAAGACGAATTCAAATTATTTTACGAGTATGACTTAATAGACCACATAAACACAAGAATAAAATCACCAGAAAGTATTACAAAAAAGATGAAGGACAAGAGTTTACAATATACATACAAAGAAATGATTAAAAACATCAATGATATTGCAGGAATAAGAGCTGTATGTCCTATTCAAAAAGATATATATTCAATAAGAAATTTGATTACAAAAATACCGGGAATAAAAGTATTAAAAGAAAAAGACTATGTAAAAAATCCTAAAAAAAGCGGATATTCTAGCTATCATATGATTTTAGAGGTTCCAATTGCACTATCACAAAATCTGATATATGTAAAAGTGGAACTTCAAATAAGGACATTAGCAATGGATTTTTGGGCAAGTATTGAACATAAAATGAAATACAAACCAGAAAAAGAAGTTACAAAATCAACTTCAAAAGAACTGGTACAATGTGCTAAAATGATAAATAAATTGGATAATAAAATGATGTTGTTAAATATATAATTAACATAAAACTTGAAAAGTGATGTAAATTATAGTATAATATAGAGAGTTTAATGTAACAAGAATAGCTTATAATCATAGGAGGAAGACAGATGAAAAAAATTAATTTAGCTATTCGGGGCGGAGGAGTAAAAGTCCCGGCAATAGGTGTTATGAAAGCACTTGAAGAGGAAAAGATAGAAATAGCTGCATATTCTGGAACAAGCATTGGTGCAATAATTGCAACACTAGGAGCAATTGGAACACCATCAAATGAAATATTGGAACAAGTAAAAAAATTTGTTATACAGTATTCAAATGCAAGTAGATTAAAAGGTGGAAGAGGTAGTCAAATAATTGAAGATACAGTTAATGATTACTGCGGCAATATGAAGCTTAAAGATTTAAAAAAAGAACTTTATATTGTTGCAAATCAAGGAGGACTGCTATTTCCAAAAACATTTTTGTTCTGCAATTATACTACACCAGAAGTGACCTTAGGCGAAGCGTGCAGAGCTTCGTGTAGTTTTCCAATTGCATATGAACATTATCATATGCAAATAAATGGAAAAGACCATAAGTTTTGGGACGGAGGAATGTGTGAAAATCCGAAGATTCCAGAAGGAGGATTTACTGTACTAGCAACTTTCAAAAAAGAAAAAGAAAATCTAAAATCTAGATATGTAAATGCTTGGAAATTTCCGGAAGAGTGCGCTGACTTTGTTATAAAGCCAGAAGTCCATCTAGGAACATTTGGAACACCGCAAGACATTGCAGAAGCATCTCAATTAGGGTATGTGGAGGCAAAAAAACAAATGAAGCAATTGCTTTATTTATTAAGATAAAAATATGGGTGGACGAAGGTAAAACTTTATCCGCCCATGTTTTTGCAAAATTAAAATACACTAGTTATAGAATTTTTCAAAAACTAAGAAGGATTTATGTAAAATAGGTCGAATATTATATATAAGTATGTTTATTTGAAGGAAAGAGAGGAAAAATGGCAAGATATAGTGAAGAAATATTAAACGAAGTAAGACAATCAAACGACATAGTAGATGTCATATCACAATATGTACACTTAAAAAGAAGCGGAAGAAACTATTTTGGACTATGCCCATTTCACAACGAAAAATCACCTTCTTTTTCAGTCTCACCAGATAAACAAATATTCCACTGTTTTGGATGTGGAGTTGGAGGAAATGTAATAACATTTGTATCACAAATAGAAGGGTTAAACTTTGTAGAAACAGTGCAAATGCTAGCAGAAAGAGCAAACATACAACTACCAACATTACAAAACAATGGAGACACACAAAGAGAAATACTAAAAGACAAAGTATATAAAGTAAATGAATTCACAGCAGAATACTACCATCAAAACTTATATAAACCACAAGCCAAAACGGCACAAGAATATGTAAAAAAAAGACAATTAACAAATGAAACATTAAAATCATTTAGAATTGGATTCTCAGGCAAATTTGATGAACTATATCAAGAGTTAAAAAAACAGGGATTTCAAGAACAAGAAATACTAGAATCAGGATTAGTAAATAAAAACGAAAGAGGCCAATACATAGATAGATACAGAAATAGATTAATGTTTCCAATATGTGATGCAAGAGGAAGAGTAATAGCATTTGGAGGGAGAGTTTTAGATGACTCAAAACCTAAATACATAAATTCACCAGAAAATGTAGTATACAGTAAAGGAAGACATTTATTTGGACTAAATGTTGCAAAAAAAGGAGATACCAAAAAGTTATTAATAGTTGAAGGATATATGGATGTAATCTCACTACATCAAAGAGGAATAACAAATGTAGTAGCTCCACTTGGAACAGCATTAACAGAACAGCAAGGATGGTTATTAAGAAAAAATTCAGAACAAATAATATTAAGCTTTGACTCAGATGATGCAGGAATAAAGGCAAAATTAAGAGCGATAGACATTTTACAAAACATGGGATGCGATTTAAGAGTAATACAACTAGAAGGAGCAAAAGACCCAGACGAATATATAGTAAAATATGGAAATATGCGTTTCCAAAACGCAGTAGACAAAGCATTTTCAGTAGTTGAGTTCAAGGTAAAAATATTAAAGAAAGAATTAAACTTAGAAAATACCAACGACAAAATAAAATTTTTAAATGAAATAGCAAAACTAATTTCAAAAGTAGACAATACAATAGAAAGAGAAGTTTATATTGAAAAAATAGCAAAAGAATATGATATTTCGAAAGAAGCAATTTATGCAGAAGTAAATAAACTCACATATAAAAATGACAAAAGTGAAAAAGTACTTGAAAAAGCAAAACCAGTAATAACACACAAAAAAGTAGAGACAAAAGAAGTATCAGAATCAATAAGAAGAAGAGAAAATACAATAATTTCAATATTACTAACAGGTGATTTATCAATATTTGAAATAATAAAACAAAATATAAAACCAGAAGATTTTCAAGATGAAATAAATCAAGAAATAGCTAAAAAATTGTATGAAGAATTTGAAAAAGGAAATAGTAATATTAATAGCATAATAGACACATTAGACCAAGATCATCAAAATCAAATAACAATGATAATGGCAGAAGACTATGAAATAGAAGACTTAGAAAAAGCGATAGATGATATAATCCAAGCTTATAAAAGGGACAAGTTAAATAATAGAAAGCTTGAGATTTTAGAATTGTTAGAAAAAACTTCAAATATTGAAGAAAAAAAAGAATTAGAAAAAGAGCTAAGTAATATAATAATTACATTAGCAAGAATTAAGTAGGGGGAAAATTCATGTCTAATAAAAAAGATGAAAATTTAGAAGAAGTAAAAAAAGTAAAAGAAAGTAAAAGTGAAAAAACAGATAAAGAAAAAATAAACAATATAATTGAAGAAGCAAAACAAAATGGAAAAATGACATATAGTGATTTAGCATCAAAATTAAATGATGTCAATCCAGAAAAAATGGATGAAGTATTTGACGAATTTGAAAAAGACGGAATAGACTTATTACCAGATGATTTTGATGAAGAACCAGATATAGAAGATTTAAAAGAAGTTGAAGAATTAAAATTAGATGAAATAACAGATACAAGTTTTGAAGGAATAAGTGTAGATGACCCAGTAAGAATGTATCTAAGAGAAATAGGAAAAATACCATTATTAACATTTGATGAAGAACTAGAATTAGCAAAAAGAATATTAGAGGGTGATGAAGAAGCAAAACAAAAGCTAGCTGAATCAAACCTAAGACTTGTAGTAAGTATAGCTAAAAAATATGTAGGAAGAGGAATGTTATTCTTAGACTTAATACAAGAAGGAAACATGGGATTAATAAAAGCAGTAGAAAAATTTGATTATACAAAAGGATTCAAATTCAGTACTTATGCAACATGGTGGATTAGACAAGCAATAACAAGAGCAATAGCAGATCAAGCAAGAACAATAAGAATTCCAGTTCATATGGTAGAAACAATAAACAAATTAATAAGAACATCTAGAAACTTATTACAACAAATGGGTAGAGAACCAACCCCAGAAGAAATAGCAAAAGAAATGGAAATTCCAGTTGAAAAAGTAGTAGAAATACAAAAAATTGCACAAGACCCAGTATCATTAGAAACACCAATAGGAGAAGAAGAAGATAGTCATTTAGGAGACTTTATTCAAGATGAAGATAGTCCAGCACCACATGATGCTGCATCATATACGCTTTTAAAAGAACAATTAGAAGAAGTAATGAACACATTAACACCAAGAGAAGCAAAAGTATTAAAATTAAGATTTGGGCTAGAAGATGGAAAATCAAGAACACTAGAAGAAGTTGGAAAAGAATTCAATGTAACTCGTGAAAGAATAAGACAAATAGAAGCAAAAGCATTAAGAAAATTAAGACATCCAAGTAGAAGCAAAAAATTAAGAGATTATATGGGATAAAATGGCAAAAAGGAGAAATATATGGAAAACATAAGAGAATTTGCGGAAACAATAAAAGGAATACAAATGAGTCAAGTAATAGATATAGGTATAGCAATTTTAATATATATATTATTTAGATGTTTAAGCAAAAGCTTGGCATATATGACAGTAAGAATTTTTAAACCAAAAACAAAAAATAAAAAAGAAATAAGAAAAAATGCATTTTATGCACCTCTAAAAGTATTTTATGTAGTATTAGGAATTTATTTAGCACTGCTATTTATAAGAAAACCACTAAATACAGGAGTATGGATAAATAGTAAAATAGATGAATTATTTAAAATTGCTATTATAATATTATCTGCAAATGGAATAGCAAATAGTTTAACAACAAATAGTAGTTTGGTTAATAGGCTAAAAGACAAAATGAATCCAGAAGTAGAAGACTCAATGCTAAGATTTATATTAAAAGCTATTAGAGTCATAATATACATAATTGCAGGTTTTATAATAATAACAGATTTAGGTGTTAATTTAAATGGATTAGTAGCAGGACTTGGATTAGGAAGTGTTGTAATAACACTTGCAGCACAAGATACTGCAAAAAATTTATTTGGTGGTTTAGTGATCTTTTTAGACAAACCATTTGTAGTTGGAGATTGGATAGAAGTTGAAAAATATGAAGGTACAGTAGAAGATATTACTTTTAGAAGTACAAGAGTAAGAACATTCGAAAATTCTGTTGTAAACATACCAAACTCAGTAATTGCAAGTGATTCAATAATAAATTGGAGTAGAATGGAAAAAAGAAGAAACAAAGTAAATTTATGTTTGGAATTAGATACACCAATAGAAAAAGTACAGATAGTACAAAAAAGAATAAAAGAAATGTTAATTCAACACGATGATGTAATTGATGATTCTGTTATGGTAAGATTTGATAATATAACAGATAACGGAATAAATATACTAGTTTGTAGTTATACTAACTCAGTAAGCTATGCAAGCTTTTTAGAGGAAAAAGAAAAAATTAATTTTAAAATTATGCAAATTTTAAGAGAAGAAAATGTAGAATTGGCATATGATACAAAAACAGTATTTGTAAAAAAATAAGCGAGGTCCCTACGGGGGACCTCTTTGTGTTACTTAATGGTGAATAGTGGTCAATACATATAAAAATTTTAAGAAGTTATATGCACAATAAGTTATGAAGATACCATCAGATGCCGAAACAACATATAATAATATAATCATACCATCTGTCCGTGGGCCACCATTCCCATGATCTTTTGAGGTAAAATTTGGTTCAAACTTGTTAAAAAAATGAATGAACATAGCAAGAAAGATAATTCCTATAACAAAACCTACCAAGAACTTCATAAGTAACTCCTTTCAGAATCTAAAACTATATAGTAACGAATATATTATAATACAAAAAACACATAAAATCAATGGTATTGCAATTTGAAAAACTATGTAGTAAAATAAAAAACAGAAAATAGACACAAAAAAGTCACAAAAAAACAGTATAATAAAAACATATATTATCAATAACATAAAACTGTGAACAGAAACACAGAGTAAAGTGAAGGGAAAGAAAAAAATGGATAAATGTATATTAATTGTAGATGACGAATCAAGAATGAGAAAACTGATAAAAGACTTTTTGACAGCAAAAGGATACAAGATATTAGAAGCAGAAGACGGAGAAAAAGCATTACAAGTATTTGAAGAAAACTCAGAAAAAATAGATTTAATACTACTAGATGTAATGATGCCAAAACTAGACGGATGGTCTGTATTAAGACAAATAAGACAAACATCAAAAGTACCAATAATAATGCTAACAGCAAGAGGAGAAGAACAAGATGAACTATTTGGATTTGAACTAGGAGTAGATGAATATATATCAAAGCCATTCAGCCCTAAAATACTAGTAGCAAGAGTAGAAGCAATACTAAAAAGAACACAGGGAGAGACAAAAGAAGTAAAAGATTATGGTGGAATAGAAATAGACAAAGAAGGAAGAACCGTAACAGTAGAAGGCAAAGTATTAGAATTAAGCCTAAGAGAATACGAACTATTAATATATCTAGTAGAAAATGAAAACATAGCACTTTCAAGAGACAAAATTTTAAACAATGTATGGAACTATGATTATTATGGAGATTCAAGAACAATAGACAGTCATATAAAAAAAATTAGACATAAATTGGGAAAAAGAGGAAAATATATAAAAACAATGAGAGGCGTGGGATATAAATTTGAAATTAAATAAAATAAAAGATATACTATCATCAGTAAAAGCAAAACTATTTATGACACTAAGCTCAACAATATTACTAATTATATTATTTTTAATAGTAGTAAACAATTTTGCACTAGAAAAATTCTATCTATATAAAAAACAAAACACATTAAAAACAGTATATGAATCAATAAATAATTACTACAAAACACCAGGACAAGATAATGATATACAAACAGAACTAGAAAAATTATCAATTAAAAACAATTTTGACATTTTAATAAAAGACAATAACGGAATAAATCTATACACAACAAATAAAAACTTTTCAACAGTAATAGGAAGTATAAATGACATACTAGACAGAATTAATACAAGTGGTGGAAAAGAACTAGAATCAAATGAGAATTATACAATAAAAAAACAAAGAGATATTAAGAATGGATTAACATATATGATGCTATCTGGAAAAATGGAAAATGGATATTTCTTATATATAAGAATACCATTAAACTCTATCCAAGATAGTGTAAGCATATCAAATAATTTCTTGTTAATGATGGCAGGATTTACTATATTAATAGCATCAATAATGGTAACAATAGTATCAAAAAAATTCACAGAACCAATACTAGAATTAAACAACATAGCAAAGAAAATGTCAAACTTAGACTTCAGCCAAAAATATCAAGTAACAAATGCAAGAGATGAAATAAATAATTTAGGAAGAAGTATAAACACAATGTCAGACAAACTAGAAAGAACAATAAAACAACTAAGAAGCAGTAATATAGAACTAGAAAGAGACATTGAAGAAAAATCAAAAATAGACGAAATGAGAAAAACATTTATATCAGATGTATCACATGAGTTAAAAACACCAATAGCGCTAATACAAGGATATAGTGAAGGTCTATTAGAGAATGTAAATAGTGATGAAGAAAGTAGAAAATTTTATGCAGAAGTAATTCTAGATGAAACAAATAAAATGGATAAATTAGTAAAACAACTATTAGAATTAATGAAACTAGAATATGGAAAAAGAGAATTTAATAATAAAGAATTTAACATATTAGAACTTGAAAAAGAAGTAATTAGAAAAACACAAGTTATGATAGATGAAAAACAAGCAGAGATTAAGTTTGACAACATTGGAGATATTCAAGTATTTGCAGATGATTTCTACATTGAACAAGTTTTAACAAATTATTTAACAAATGCAATAAAAAATGTCAAAGAAATAGATGGCGAGAAATATATTAGAATATCAAATGAAATAAACAAAGAAAAAAATAAAGTATGTATTAAAGTTTTTAATACAGGTGATAAAATATCAGAGGAAAATCTAAATAGAATTTGGAATAGATTTTATAAGGCTGATGAGTCTAGACATAGAGAAGATGGTGGCACAGGAATAGGACTTGCATTTGTAAAAGCTATTATGGGAAATTATGATAATAAATATGGAGTTAGAAATTTAGAAAATGGAGTTGAATTCTATTTTGAATTAGATGTGAGACAAGTGGGACAGTCCTAATTTGTCTCACTTTTCATGTCATATTATGTCGAAAATTGCGATGAAAAGTTCTTTACAAATAGATATAAATGTAGTATTATAATTATGGTTTTATCAAATAACACGAAAGTGTTTTTAAATCTAAAAAATTTTTTCGAAAAAATTATCCAAAAAAAGAAAATCTAAAAGGCGGGTGAAAAGTATGAATGATACGATACACCAAAAGATATGTTAATATTTTAAGTTTAATTATCACAATAATAATATTTTCATTTACTAATCAAATTTCTATAACACCAAATAAAATAAATATAAACTCTATCTCAAATTTATTTAAAAGAAATTTGGTATTAGTAGAATTAAACTCAAACAATATTAATCAAGAAACAAAAGAAAACATAGCCTTAGTCAAAAATCAAAATAATAATGATGAACAAATCATTAATGAAACACAAGAAAAAATAAAAAATGTAAACTGGAAGATAACAATCCCCAAAATATCGTTAGAAGCAGAAATATCGGAAGGCACAAGAAAAGAAGTAATGGATAAATTTGTTGGTCATTTTGAAGAAACAACAAAAACAAGTGGTAATGTAGGGCTTGCGGCACATAATAGAGGATATCCTATCAATTATTTTGCAGACATAAAAAAACTAAAAGAAGGAGACGAAATTATTTATAAATATTTTGAATTTGAGAAAACTTATTTAGTAACAGAAAACAAAATAATAGAAGATATAGATTGGGAACCATTAGAAAACACAAAAGAAAATAAAATAACATTAATAACTTGTATAGAGAATGAACCAGAATACAGAAGATGTATACAAGCAATTGAAAAAGAAAACTAAGATACAAAAGAAAAAATTTAAAGTAAATAATAGAAAAATATAAGAATAATAGGAGGAAAAGAAAATAAAAAACATAAAAAGATTTTTATCAATAATAAGTTTTTTTGTTCTAAATGCCATGTTAGTGTTTAGTTCTGTACAGGCTGTGGATTTAAACGCAACAGATATAATTTCAGGTGGAAATTGTGGAAGTTTATTAATTTATAAAGGAATATATATAAAAACATATTATGCATATTATACAAAAGATGGAGTAAATTATCCTGCATATTGTTTAGATAAAACAAAACATGGAGTAAATGATGAGTTATCATATTCAGTATCAGTACAATCAGCAATTTCAGATGTAAAATTGTGGAGGATTATTATAAATGGATATCCATATAAAACAATAGAACAATTAGGATGTAGTAATAAAGAAGAAGCATTTTCTGCTACAAAGCAAGCAATATATTGTTACATACATGGAAATGATCCAAATGGATACACAGGAATAGGAGAAGCGGGAAATAGAACAGTAAGAGCAATAAAACAAATTTTAGCAGATGCGGAAAACTGTAATGAAACACAAATATCAAATAATGTAAACATTATAAAAGAGCAAGAAGTATTTGATATAGACAATAAAGATAAGAATTATGTTTCAAAAATATATTCAATAAAAGCAGGAACAACAATTTCAAACTATAAAGTTCAAATAACAAAAGTAGATGAAGAACTTCCAGAAGGCATAAGAATAACAGATATTAATAATAATGAAAAAACAGAATTTTCATCAGAAGAAAAATTTAAAATCTTAATTCCAATAAAAAATCTTACAAAGGAAAATAATTTTAACATAGAAATACAAACAAAGATAAATACTAAGCCAGTATTATACGGGCAAGCACCAAATACTTCATATCAAGATTATGCGTTAACTGCTGCAACATATGAGGATGCAAGTGCAAAATCACAAGATAAGTTTTATAAAAATGAAACAAAATTGAAAATAATAAAACAAGACGAAGAAACAAAAAAAAGATTAGAAAATGTAGAATTTAATGTTATGGATAGTAATAAAAATGTAATTTATGCTAATTTAAAAACTAATTCAAAAGGAGAAATAGAGATTACAAACTTATTACCCGGAAAATATTATATTCGAGAAGTTAATGCAAAAGAAGGATATGTATTAAGTAATGAAATGTTTGAAATTGATATCAACTTTAATGAGGAATTTACAATTATAGTAAATAATTCTTTTAAAGAAGAGGAAGAACAAGAACCAAATATTACAAAACAAGAAATTTCTCATAAAGTAGAAAATGTCAAAAAACTACCTGTTACAGGTATGTAAAAAAGTCCCCCTATGCCCAAAACATAAGGGGATTTTTATATTTAATATAATATCAAGCACATGTAAAAATATAACAAAAAAACAAAAATTATTGACATTTATTTTTGATAAATGTAAAATATAAAATGATAAGGAGTGTTTTCTAAAATGATATACTTGATTTTAGGGAACTTTAATATGAGATGAAATACAAAGGAGGAAACATTAATGTTAAAAAACAAAGGAATAACATTAATAGCATTAGTAATAACAATCATAATTTTATTGATATTAGCAGGAATATCAATATCAGCTTTGACAAATCAAGGATTATTTAAAAATGCAAAAGAAGCTCAGAATGCAACAGAAAAAGCGGAAGCAGAGCAAGTAAATGTTTTAAATGAATATGAAGATGAGATTAATAAATATTTAGAAACAAATAAAAAGGTAGAAGGGAAAATTGTAGATAGAATAAATGATGGAACAATAAAAATAGGAGATTATATTAAATATACTCCTGATACAGCGAGTACAGATACAATTTTACAAGAATTAAACACATATTCAGGTTCAGATGAAAATACAACATCAACATTAATACAAGAAAGTTTAAATTGGAGAGTTCTTGATGTTAAAGATGGAGAAGTAAGATTAATAAGTGAATTACCAACAACATCAAAAATAACATTAAAAGGGCATAATGGATATAATAATGCAGCAAAATTGTTGGATGATACATGTAACTCATTATATAATAATTCAAAGTTAGCAGGCAAAGTGCAAAATCTAAAAATAGAAGATATAACAGAAAAAATGGTTGAAACAGATTATTCAAAATTTGATTCAAACTATGGAAAAATATTCACACCAGTAAATAAATATTATCCAAGTATATTATTAAAAGAGAAAGAACAAAAAATAAATGGAACAGTTGGGACAGAATTAGGATTAAGTGAACAAACAGAATTAATAAATCAAACAAGTGTTACGCAAGCAAGTTCATTGGAAGTGAAACATACATATTGGTATAAAAAACTTTTATCAGAATATTTTATGAATAGTAAATATTATGAATTATTTATAGACAATGGAGATTATTATCCAACATATTGGATGTCATCTCGTTGTGTTAATGCTAATTCCAGTGATGCTTCTTTTATAGTTCGTTTAGTTCATGCTGGTTTTATTAGTGCAAATACTTTGTATTATTCTAATAATAGTGGTGAATATGCTAGTACTTGGATTTTTCGACCAGTAGTAACACTGAATTCTAATGTTCAAATAGATGAATCAAATTCAGGAGACGGAAGTACAGCAGAACAGGCATACATAATAAAATAATAAAAAATACGAAGGAGAGTTTATAAAATGACAAAAAGTAGAAATAAAGGTATAACCCTTATAGCGCTAGTAATAACAATAATAATCTTATTAATATTAGTAGGAATATCAATATCAGCTTTGACAAATCAAGGATTATTTAAAAATGCAAAAGCAGCTCAGAATGCAACAGAAAAAGCGGAAGCAGAGCAAGGAAATGTTTTAAACGAATATGAAGATGAGATAAATAAATATTTAGAAACAAATAAAAAAGTAGAAGGGAAAATTGTAGATAGAATAAATGATGGAACAATAAAAATAGGAGATT
>OCHJ01000351.1_pt1 | contig 62396 bp, 66 predicted proteins | sample 1538381 | NCBI WGS metagenome assembly OCHJ01 (sample SAMN04571688, study PRJEB22368) | human gut metagenome | biome: human gut; material: stool | host: Homo sapiens | place: Luxembourg | collected 2012-06-29 | reverse complement strand
CCTTCAAATGTAAATGGTTTTGTAACAACACCTATTGTTAATATTCCCATTTCTTTTGCAGCTGCTGCTACAACTGGTGCAGCACCTGTTCCTGTTCCTCCACCCATTCCGGCTGTTACGAACACCATGTCTGCTCCTCTTAATGCTTCTGCTACTTCTGATTTTGTTTCTTCAGCTGCTTGAGCTCCGATATCAGGGTTTGCTCCTGCACCTAATCCACGTGTTATTTTTTCTCCTATTTGGATTTTTGTTTTTGCTTTAGAAATTTGTAAAGCTTGTTTATCTGTATTTACAGCTATGAAATCTACACCTTTAATTTCCGCTTCTATCATTCTGTTTACTGCGTTATTTCCAGCTCCCCCTACTCCTATAACTTTTATTGTAGCTGTTCCATCTACTAATGCCATATTGTTATTATCATCATTATTGTAATCCATCATTTGGCTTATCCTCCCTTTCTTAATACTAAACGTTTAATTATTCCCCTATTACTATGGTTTATTATCTAATTTTTAAAATTAATATCTATTTTTATGAATAAAAAAATTCTTTTATTTTTTCAAATATTGTTTTTAGAATATTTTCATCATTTTGCGTATCTATATTACTTGCTACTGTTTTTGCAAATGGTCTTGCTGCAATATATCTAACCAATGCATAACTTGTTCTATATGCTGGTTTTACTGTACTAATTGCTCTACCTGTTGATATTTTTACAGGTATATTTAAATTTATTTTTCCAGCAACATCACTTTTATTGATATTTACTATTCCTTGTCCTGTTAATATAACATTATTTATTTTTTGTTTTAATCCATGGTTTGTTATATCTTTATTTATAATAGAAAACATCTCTTCAATTCTTGCTTCTATTATTTCTATTAATTCAGAACTTTTTATTATTTTATTTTTATTATTATCTTTTCTGGTATTTAAAATAATATCATTGTCATTATCTATAAAAGATTTTAATGCTAGTCCATATTGTCTTTTTAATTTATCTGCTTCTTCTTCTGATATATTTAATACTAATGCTATATCATTTGTTATTGTATCTCCACCTAGTGGAATAGAATTTGTATATAAAAATGTTGATCCTTCAAATACCCCTATATCTGTATTTCCAGCTCCTATATCTAGTAACATTATATTATCATGTAATTCGTTTGTGTCTAATACTAAATTTCTTTCAGCTAATGTTGTTGGCACTATTCCATCTATTTCTAAACCTGCTTTTTTAAAAATATTACTTAGTTGTCTAACATAATCTCTATCTGCTAATATTACTTGTGCACTAATTGTAAAATTAGAACTTAAGCTTCCTACTGGGTCTGTTACTACAGTTCCATTTTCTAATGTTATTTTATCAGGTACGATATCTATTAAGTTTTGTCCTTCTGGCACTTCTATGTCTTTTACTTGCATTATAGCATTTTGTACATCTCTTACTGATATTCCAGCATATTTGTCTTTTACTTCTTTAGTTATGCTATTTTGTACTATTGTTACATATTTGCCAGGAATTGTTACATAGGCAGAGTTTATTTTTAAATTTGTTTCTTCTTCAGCATCTTTGATTGTTTTTGCAAGGCTTAATATTACTTCATCTTCGTTTATTATTTTACCTTTCTTTAGTCCGTTACATTTATATGAGGTGTTGCATATAATTTCTACTTGACTGAAGTTGTTTACTTCTCCAACAACAGTGCATACCTTACTTGTTCCTATGTCGACACCCACTATGATATCTCCTATTGCCAAGTTAATTCCTCCAATTTTTTTTGTTTAAATTTCTCAAGTGTATATATATTACATTTTTAGACAAATGTCAATAGAAACTGTTATATTTTTGTAATGTTTTTGTAATGCTTTTGTAATAAATTTTATATCGTTTTTTATTGTATTTCTTCTTTTTCTTCTGCCTCAACAGTTTTACCATTTTTGTGTTTATTTTCAAATGCTTTTGACCATTTATCTACATAGTATCTTCTTATTATCGCTAAATTTACAAACATTCTTCCAACAAAAACTACTATAGCAGCTAAATATATATCTACATTTAATTTTTGTCCTAAAATTGTTAATAAAATTGCTAAGATTGCATTTCCAAAAAATCCTGTTATAAATATTTTTAAATCAAATTTTTTGTTTATTACAGAAGTTATCCCTCCAAATACTGAATCTAGGGCTGCTACTACTGCTATTGCTAGATAACTTGAATATGTATATGAAATCATTGGAGCATTCATTCCAATTAAAGCTCCTGCTATACAGCCTATTAATATTGCTATAAATACCATTTTGCCTTCCTCCTATTCTATATATTTTGTTTTTATTTCTCCATTGTATTTTAATATTTTTACATTATTAGGTTTATCTATTGTGATATCTTGTCCAGTTTTTTTCATTGTGTCTACTACTCCACCATTTCCTATTAAAGAGCTTTCCATATATGTTGGATCACCTATTGCTTTTATCGTATATGGTGATAATATTCTTTGACCATTTATTTTTATAAAACTTGAGTAATCTGAATTTATATCTACTATATCACTCATATTTATTATTCTTTGATCATTTATTGATATTGCTTCTGCTCCTGATAATTTTAAAGCATTAACAATTATTAGTAAATTTGAAGCTGATATTTTATTTGCTTCTTCTTGATCTGAATCTTTTATTGTTATTACAATTCCTTTTCCTTCAATATCTGTTTTTCCTAGGCTCATATTTACTTGTTCTAGTTCATCATCCATTACTTTACTTGTTTCATCATTTGATTCTTTTGTTTTTTGATATTCTTCTATTTTTGAAACAGTATCTTCATATTGTTTTTCCGCTTCTTCATATTTTGTTTTCCAATTTGCTAATTCTGTTTGTAATTCTGTTTCTCTCATATTTTCTATTGAAGTAATATCTGTTTCATTTACTATTTTAAATTGCATTGTCATTACTAAAGTTAAAGCAAAACATGCAAGCATAATAGTAATTATCATAGCTATTTTCCCTTTTTTAAGGTTCTTTATTTGGTCAAACAACTTTAATTCAGGTTTATTTTTCATTTTATTGCTCTCCTTTCTCAAAGTATATACTTCGAAAGTTTATATAAATTATTTTATTGTTTTAGCATATTTATATGTAATTGTTCCTGTATATTTAGGAATTGTTATCTTATTAGATTTTTTTAATTCCACACCAATGCTATATTCTTTTAGCTTTGCTAAATATCCTCCAGGTCTATTTAATGCAGCTAATTGTTCTGGCAGTCCAATTGCTTTTATTATAAATGGCGCACCTACTTTTTCTCCATTTATATCTATAATATTTCCTCCGCATACAATTCCACTATTTGGCGTTAATCTTTGATCATTTATTGATATTGCTTCTGCTCCAGCATTTTTTAATTCATTTATTACACTTAATACATCTAAATCATGAACAATTAAATCACTTGGATTTAAACTACTACTAATATCTTTTTTACTATCTGTTAATGTTACAATTACACCTGCACCAGTTACTTCTGTTAACCCTGTTATCTTATTACCTTCTGTTATTTCTTCTTCTTTACTTTGTAATTCTCCATCATTTTTAGTTGAACTTTCTCTTTCTTGTTCTAGTTTCTCTTCTGCTTTTTCTAGTTCTTTATATTTATTGTCATATTTTTCTTTGTATTTTAAAACCTCCGCTCTTAAACTGTTTTCTTCGTAATTGTTGCTTACAGTAGAATTATTGTTTTTTACTGTTTTTATTTGTACAAAAATTCCTAATGTTAGTAAAAAACACATTACTCCTAAAACTGCTGCTACCACTTTCTTATTTGTCACTATTTTCACCTTCCTTTATACTTTGTCTCTAAAGTATGGATTAAATCCATTATTTATATCTCCATTTACAAATATGTCTCCTTCTGTATTTTTTTCTTGTTCTATTATTGCTTGCACATATAATATTTTATTACTTAAATTACTTGTGTCTCCTATATGTATTTTTTTCTTTTCGTCTGCTAGATATATAATATATTCGTTTTTGTTACTTATGTCAATACTTGTGACTTCTTCGTTTAAACCACTTTCTTTCATTACTGACATTATTTGTATTGTATCTTCTAATCTATTTAGGTCTTCATCACACAATCTTTTTCCAGGTTTAAACTCATCTTCTTTAGTGGTTGCTCCTTGTATTATAGGCATATTATTGTTTGTCTGTGCAATTTCTAATATATATCCTTGTGTGTTTATATATGCATATTGTCCCATATAATCTACTGCATATTGTGCAACTCTTTCTGTTACTTTTATTTCTACTGTATTAGGCAATTTTCTATGTATAGATACTTTTTCTACATATGGATTTTCTTTTATATTATTTTCAATAGTTTTATTGTAAAATTTAAAGATATTTTCCTCTATTTGTAATGTTGATAAACTTATTATTGTTTCACTTGGTATCTTATTATTTTCTTCTACTTTTATGTCTTTTATGTTAAAAATTGGTGATGTTAATGCAAATGTGATACTTCCTGAAATTAAACCAATAAGAACAATTAGTTTTAAAATTGTTTTTATTTTTTTAATTTTTTTCAATCTTTTCTTTTCTTGTTTACTTATTTTTTTTCTTCTTTCTTGTTCTTGTTTTTGATTATTTTTATTGGTCATTTGTATTACTTTTTCCATCTCTGAGTCAAATTGATTACTTATAAATTCTTGTTTCTTTTTTTCTTCTATTCTTTGTTTTCTTTCTTTGTCTTTTTTTCTTTTCATCATTTGCTCAATTGTTTCTTTTTTTTCTTGCTCTCTTTGTTGTTCTAAATAATATAAATCAGATTCTTGCTTTTTCTTTTTTGACAATTTATAAATCCTCCTTTTGGACAAGTTATTTTTTATAAAAGAGCTTTTTACTGCTCTTTATTGTCTTTTTATGTCTATATTAACATTTTTTAATTTGTTTTCAAAATTTTCGTATCCTCTTAAAATATATTCTATATTTTCTATTTTCGTTGTACCTTTTGCTACCGTTCCTGCTAATACTAATGCCGCTCCACCTCTTAAGTCTGTTGCTTTTACATTTGCTCCATATAATTTTTTTACTCCCTTTATTACTGCGGTTCTTCCCTCAATTGTTGTTTTTGCTCCCATTCTTGTTAATTCCTGAATAAATTTATATCTATTTTCAAATATGTTTTCTACTATTACTGATGTTCCTTTTACTGTTGCAAGCACTGTCGCAAAAACAGATTGCATATCTGTTGGAAATCCTGGATATGGCATTGTTTTTATATCTACTGCTTTTAATTTTTTTGGAGCATTTATTTCTATTTGGTTTTTGTCTACTTTTAATTTGCAACCCATTTCTTCTAGTTTGTCTATTGCTGGTATTATATGCTCTACATTTACATTTTTTATTAAAAGTTCACTTCTATTTATTGCTGCTAAGCATAAAAATGTTCCTGCTTCTATTCTATCTGGCATAATATTATAACTTACATCTTTTAGTTTTCTTACACCTTCTATTTCTATGTTACTTGTTCCTGCTCCTTTTATTTTTGCTCCCATTTTATTTAAGAAGTTTTGTAAATCTACTATTTCTGGCTCCCTTGCAGCATTGCTTATTTCTGTTTTTCCGCTCTGCTAAGCAACTTGCAAGTATTGCATTTTCTGTTGCTCCTACACTTGGAAAATCTAAATCTATTTTTTCTCCAACTATTCTATCACAACTACACTCTATATTTCCATAGTTTTTTGCAATATTTATTCTTAATTTTTCAAATGCTTTTAAATGTAATTCAATTGGTCTGCTACCAATTTCACAACCTCCTGGATATGAAAATACTGCTTTTTTATGCCTTCCAAGTAATCCACCTGCCAAAATAACTGATGATCTCATTTGTCTCATTAATTCTTCTGGTATTACATTTTTGTTTAATTTACTTGTATCTATTATTATTTTATTGTTTTTTCTAACTACTTTTCCTCCTAATTTTTCTAATATTTCAAACATTATTTTTGTGTCATGTATATGTGGTACATTATATAATGTTGTTTTTCCTGCATTTAATATTGTTGCTGCTATTATTGGTAAAGATGCGTTTTTTGAGCCTGATATTTCTATTGTTCCTTCTACTTTGTTCCCTCCATTTATTATGTATTCTGACATTTTTTCTCCACCTTTCCCTTTTTATTTTGCTATATATTATGTTATCTTTATAGATTTAGTGATTTTTGTAAAAAATAAGAGCTAAGATTTTTAATTCTTAACTCTTTAGTCCATTATTTTAGTTTTTGTTTTTTAGCATTTTTACCATTTTATCAAAATCGCTTTCTAATTGTTTCATTTCTCTATCTCTGTATATTTCAAATTCTTTTTCTGCCTTCTCTATTGCTTCTTGATGGGATATTTTACCTTTTCCTTCAAGCAATTTTCTTTTATTTTGTATAATTTGATTGTCTAATTCATTTATCCAATCCTTCATTGTCATTGCTTGTTGTTCTAGTGCTTGAAATTCTGCAAAATCTAAAAATTGTGAAACTAATAAATTTAATCTTTGTAATTCAATCTCTGAAAGATAGTTTTTAGCAATTTTCACATCATCAATTGTCACATAATCTCCTTTAAAATTTGTCATACCTACAAATGGTTTTTCATTGTCCACTCTTTCATATATCAGTTCTGCTGCTGTATGTTCATGAACTGCAAAATGTAGTTTATTTTGCACTGTTGCAAAGAAATTCTTTGTTAAATCAGAGCGAGGATCATAATCTATTGAAGTTGCATATATATCTGTAACTTGTTGATAAAAATTTCTTTCAGAAGAACGAATATCTCTAATTCTTTGTAATAGTTCTCTAAAATACCTGTTTCCACCTTGTTTTAATCTTTCATCGTCCATTGTAAAACCTTTTTGCATATATTCATGTAATCTTTGAGTTGCCCATATTCTAAATCTTGTTGCGACTTGTGATTGTACTCTATATCCTAATGCAATTATCATATCTAAATTATAATGATCAATATTTCTTTTAACCTGCCTATTTCCTTCGGTTTGAACTTGCAAGATTTTTTTGCAAGTTAAATCCTTTTTCAATTCTTCGTCTTCATATATATTATGAATATGTTGCTCTATATTTTGTCTAGTGGTTTTATAAATTTCTATAATTTGATATTTATTCAACCAAATATCTTCATCTATAAATTTTACAGAAACCTTTGTTACTCCATCTTCATCTTGATAAATTATTATACTATTTTCATTTTTTCCCATTCTACTCATCCTTTTTATTAATTTTCTTTTTAAACTAATAATAAATATTTTCCATTATGTATTTTCTTTAATATATTTAAAGAATTTAATTCTTTGTATATTTTACAAATACTTGATGTTGAAATTCCTAATGAATTTGATATTTCTTCTTGTTTTTTATTGATTAGTTTATTTTCATTAGCAATTAAATAAAGGTATATTAAAACTTTGCATTTCTTTGAATTGAATCTTTTTAATACTTTTAAAAGCATTTCTTTTTCTGTCATCAATATATTATTTTCATTTACTTTAACCTTTTTTAAAGCTGCATATGCTAGTTTATGTGCCATTTTATTTTTCTTTCTCGGTATCCATTGTAATGTAAAATTTTTATTTTTTGCATTTGTTTTATTTAAAATTCTTTTGTATGTTTCTTGAATTTGATTATATAAGTCTATGTTTCTTTTGAATATTTTACTTTTTGTACCTTCTAGAATTTTCTTCGCTTCTATACAATCTGTTCTTATTGTAATTTTTTGATTGTTTATCAAATTGCTTTCTACTATAATCATTGCTTGAAACATAGCATATATTTCACTTTCTGTTGAATTCTCTAATTTTACTTTACATTTTTTTGAAAATGCTTTTATTATTTTATTATTCTTAACTATTACAATTCCATATGTAGCAATTTTAATTGTATCATGAAAGCTAGCATCTGTATATATTTCACATACACTTTTTTCTATAATCATTCTCTCCTTTTTGAAAACATTTGTTTGATTTTATCATTTTATATTTATTTTGTCAATGCTTTTTATGTAATAAAATAACAAATATTATGCCATATATTCAAATATCTAGTAAAAATTAATTCACACTTGAACTTTTATTGATTATGGACTATAATACCTAATATAAATTTAATAAAAGGAGAGTATCATGAGGGAAATAACTATAAGAAAATTATTTAAAAATACTACTGATTATATTAATAAAACAATTTCTATTGAAGGTTGGGTAAAATCTTTAAGAGATTCAAAAACATTCGGATTTATTGAATTAAATGATGGAACATTTTTTAAAAATATTCAAATTGTATTTAATAATGAATTATCTAATTTTGATGACATTTGCAAATTAACTCTTAGTTCATCTATAAAAGTTACTGGTAAAATGGTTGAAACACCAAATGCAAAACAACCTTTTGAAATTCAAGCAACAGGAATTGAAATTGAAAGTTTAGCAGATAATGATTATCCATTACAAAAAAAGAAACATTCTTTTGAATATTTAAGAACAATTGCACACCTTAGACCTAGAACAAATACTTTTAATGCTGTATTTAGAGTTAGAAGTGTTTTTGCATATGCAATTCACAAATTCTTCCAAGAACAAGGATTTGTTTATGTTCATACACCTCTTATAACTGGTAGTGACGCTGAAGGTGCAGGAGAAATGTTTAATGTTAATTCATTTAACTTAGAAAATTTACCTAAAACAGCTGATGGAAAAGTTGATTATTCTAAAGATTTCTTTGGTAAACCTGCTCATCTAACAGTTAGTGGTCAATTAAATGCAGAAACATATGCAGAGAGTTTTTGTAATGTATATACATTTGGACCAACTTTTAGAGCTGAAAATTCAAACACTGTAAAGCATGCAGCAGAATTTTGGATGGTTGAACCAGAAATTTGTTTTGCAGATTTAAAAGATGATATGGATTTAGCAGAAGCTATGATTAAATATACATTTAAATATGTTTTAGATAATTGCCCAGAAGAAATGGAATTTTTTAATAAATTTATTGACAAAGATTTACTAGAAAGATTAAATCATGTAATTAATTCTGATTTTGCTAGAGTTACATATACAGATGCTGTAAAAGAACTTGAAAAACATAATGATGAATTTGAATATAAAGTATCTTGGGGTGTTGATTTACAAACAGAACATGAAAGATATTTGTGTGAAAAAATTTATAAAAAACCTGTTTTTGTTATGGATTACCCAAAAGATATTAAAGCATTTTATATGAAGCAAAATCCAGATGGAAAAACAGTTGCAGCTTCTGACCTTTTAGCTCCTGGTATTGGTGAAATAATTGGTGGAAGTCAAAGAGAAGAAAACTATGATAAATTATTAACTAGAATGAAAGAATTAAATATGCCAATTGAAAACTATAATTGGTATTTAGATTTAAGAAAATATGGTAGTTGTGTTCATTCTGGTTTTGGGCTTGGTTTTGAAAGAGGAATTATGTATTTAACAGGTATGCAAAATATTCGTGATGTTATTCCTTTCCCAAGAACACCAAAAAATTGTGATTATTAATTTAAAATTTATTTATAAAAAATAAGGTATATAAAATAAATTATATACCTTATTTTTTTAATTATATAAATATTTTTGTGGATTTACATGTGTTCCATTAATACGTATTTCTAAATGTAAATGTGGTCCTGTTGAATTACCAGTAGAACCAACAGCAGCAATTACATCTCCTGCTTTTACTTCTTGACCTACTTTAACATACATTTTGCTTGTATGTCCATACCAAGTTTCAACACCATTTCCATGGTCTATTTTTACTAAGTTACCATATGATCCACTATATTTAGCACATGTAACTGTACCACTTGCAACAGCTTTTATATCTGTACCTGTTGTTGCAGATATATCTAGTCCTGTATGCGTAGATTTTCTTAATCTACTGCTTTCTCCATATCTTGATGTAATTGTTCCTGAAATTGGTTTTGTTGCAATTTTTATACCATTAATTTCTGGCATTGCATCTAATTCTTCTTGAGCTTTTTTAGCTGCTTCTTCAGCTTGTTTTTCTGCCTCTTGTTTTTCAAGTGTTTCAGTTATTTTATTATTTACATCAGTTTTTGCAACTTCAATTTCAGCTACTTTTACTTCATCTTTATTTTGAGTATATTTTTCTAAAATACTTAAATCAAGTTCTTGCTCTGTATTTTCATTTTTTGCTTGATTAACAATTTCTTCTGCCTCTTCTATTGTATTAACAGTTTCTATTGTTTCATTATTAAGAGCTATATCATAATATTTATATGTTATAATTGCGTCTTCTTCTATTTTACTAGCAATTTGCTCTTCGTTTGTTTTTGTTTCTCTATTTATAAGTTTTAACTCATATTCAGGATCTGATTTTAGTTCAATATTGTCAACGTTTTTATTTTCTTCTATTAGACTTGTTTTTAGGCTTTCTTTAAATTCTTTTTTATTTTGTACATATCCTATTTCTTCACCTGATATTGTTACTTTATAGATTGGTTTATACTTAATTAATATTATCGCGATTATAAATCCAATTCCTATTATTACTATGTTAAAATACTTTAAAATTTCTTTTGTATAGTATTTCAGTTTCGGGTTTAAAATAAGCTTCACTCTCCTTTTTTCTTGTCTTTTTTAAACGCGACTATTATCTATTATACACTATATTCTTTACAAAATCAAATTATGTATACCTTTTTTGTCGTTATTTGTCAATTTAAACAAATCATTTTTGCCAATTTTAGCTATTTTAGTATATTTTTCTCTGTTTTGCTCTTATTTACTAACTTTTTCTCTATTTTTCTTAATAATTGATTTTCTATTATTTTAATTTGTTATATATTTTTTCTTTGTAACTCCCTACTGCATAACAAGCTGTAATTTGATAACAGCTTGCAATTTGTTGGTTCCACGAATTGTTACTGCATAAAAAATATATAACAAATTAAGAAATAAAACATATCTAACTAAAACTTTCAACTTTTAAAATAATTATACTAAAACTCTTTTATTAACCTATACATTCCATCTATATATTGTAGTTTCTGTAAATTTAAACTATAAAATGCTATTATGCTTCTGTAAAATGGAATAGGAAGGTGATTTTAATGGCTTTAGATTACAATATTATTGGTCAAAGAATTAAACAAGCTAGATTAAGTAAAAATTTAACACAAGAAGATTTAGCTGAACAAATAGACATTTCAGTTGCTTTTTTAAGTAGAGTAGAAAGAGGAAATTCTCATATAAATTTAAAAAGACTTAATCAATTATGTCGTTTATTAGATGTATCTGAAGGATATATTTTAAATGGTGTTTCTAGCAATTCTGAAAACTACCTAAATAAAGAATTTTCAGAATTATTAAAAAGTTGTTCTCCAGAAACACAAAGATTAATTTATGATATAGCAAAAGTAATTGCTGAACAAGAACACAATAGTGAAGAAGAAGTTTAATTTTCTTTAAGCATATAATATACAAATATTATATGCTTTTATTTTTTTCTTTTTCAACAAATTTATACATCATTTGTGAATATTTTGTAAATATCGACAAAATTTGCTTATTTAAATTGCTTATATTTTTTTCTTGTGATATTATAATAATTGCTTAAATGTTTATACTAATATAATAATAAAAAAATTAATTTTTTAAGGAGGTATAATATGGATTTTGAACAATGGAAAGGTTTTAAAAAAGGTGATTGGAAAGATGAAATAAATGTAAGAGATTTCATTCAACACAATTATAAACCTTATGAAGGTGATAGTAACTTTTTAACTGAACCAACAGAAAAAACAAAAAAATTATGGAATGAAGTTTTAGAATTATACAAAAAAGAGCACGACTCTAAAGGTGGAGTATTAGATATAGATACAAAAACACCATCAACAATTACAGCACATGAAGCTGGATACATTGATAAAGATTTAGAAGATATTGTAGGTTTGCAAACAGATGCGCCTTTAAAAAGGTCTATTATGCCATTTGGTGGTATTAGAATTGTAGAAAAAGCTTGTGCTGCTTATGATAAAAAAGTTGATGACAAAGTTGAAGAAATTTTCCACAATTATAGAAAAACTCACAATGATGGAGTATTTGATGCATATACACCAGATATTAGAGCTGCAAGAAGTTCTCATTTAATTACAGGTCTTCCTGATGGATATGGACGTGGTAGAATTATAGGAGATTATCGTAGAGTTGCTTTATATGGTGTTGATATTTTAATTGAAGAGAAAAAACAAGAATTAGATATTTTAAATACAGATGATTTAACAGAAGAAATTATTCGTAGCCGTGAGGAAATAAATGAACAAATAAAAGCTTTAAATGAATTAAAAGAAATGGCTGCAAAATATGGTTTTGATATTTCTAAACCTGCTACAAATGCAAAAGAAGCTGTTCAATGGTTATATTTTGGATACTTAGGAGCAATTAAATCGCAAGATGGTGCTGCAATGAGTTTAGGTAGAACATCTACTTTCTTAGATATTTATTTTGAAAGAGATTTAGAAAATGGTGTTATTACTGAAGAAGAAGCACAAGAAATTATGGACCATTTTGTTATGAAATTAAGACTTGTTCGTTTCTTAAGAACACCTGAATATAACGAATTATTTAGTGGAGACCCTGTATGGGTTACAGAAAGTATTGGTGGTATGGGAATTGATGGTAGAACTTTAGTTACTAAAAACTCTTTCCGTCTACTTCATACACTTGAAAATTTAGGACCAGCTCCTGAGCCTAATATGACTGTATTATGGTCAACAAGACTTCCTGAAGGATTTAAAAAATTCACAACAAATTTATCTATACAAACATCTTCAATTCAATATGAAAATGATGATTTAATGAGAATCACTTTAGGAGATGATTACGGAATTGCTTGTTGTGTTTCTCCAATGAAAATTGGTAAACAAATGCAATTCTTTGGAGCTAGAGCAAACTTAGCAAAAACTCTTTTATATGCAATTAATGGTGGTAAAGATGAAAAAACTGGAAAACAAGTTACACCTTTATTCCAACCAATTACTTCTGAATATTTAAATTATGATGAAGTTATGCAAAAATTTGACCAAATGATGGATTATGTTGCAAAAATTTATATTAAAGCTTTAAATGCTATCCATTATATGCATGATAAATATTGTTATGAAGCTATTGAAATGGCTTTACATGATAAAGATATTGTTCGTACAATGGCTTGTGGTATTGCAGGTTTATCAGTTGTAGCAGATTCTTTATCAGCTATAAAATATGCAAAAGTTAAGGTTATTCGTGACGAGACAGGTTTAGCTATTGATTATGAAATTGAAGGTGACTTCCCTAAATTCGGTAATGATGATGATAGAGTTGACCAAATTGCTGTTGATGTTACAAAAGCATTCCTTAACAAATTGCGTAAACATCAAACTTACAGAAATTCAAAACATACATTGTCAATTTTAACAATTACTTCAAATGTAGTTTATGGAAAAGCTACAGGAAATACACCTGATGGTAGACGTGCTGGTGCTCCATTTGGACCTGGTGCAAACCCACTTCACGGTAGAGATGTAAATGGTGCTATTGCTGTTATGAACTCAATTGCAAAACTTCCATTTGATTCAGCAGAAGATGGAATATCTTTCACATTTTCTATTACACCAAATACACTTGGTAAATCAGATGAAGAAAAAATTGATAATTTAGTTAATATGTTAGACGGATATTTTACACAAACAGGACATCATATAAATGTAAATGTTTTTGATAGAGCATTACTTTTAGATGCTATGGATCATCCTGAAAAATATCCTCAACTTACAATACGTGTTTCTGGATACGCAGTTAACTTTACTAAATTAACTAGAGAGCAACAACTTGATGTTGTTAATAGAACTATTCATGAAAAAATTTAGTAGCTTAAAATAAACTAATAAGGACGATATATTATGGAAAACGAAAAAGACTTAAAACATTATGCACGAGTTCATTCTTTTGAAAGCTTTGGAACTGTTGACGGACCTGGTATTAGATTTGTATTATTTTTACAAGGTTGCCATTTAAAATGTAAATATTGTCATAACCGTGATACGTGGAGTATCCATTCAGGAGAGTATAAAACTTTAGACGAAATTTTTGATAAAATTATGCGTTGCAAAAATTATATTTATCCACGTGGCGGTGTTACTATAAGTGGTGGGGAACCTCTTTTACAACCTCAATTTATAATAGGATTATTTAAAAAATTGAAAAAAGAAGGTATCCACACTTGTATTGACACCTCTGGGAATTTGCCATTAAGTGAAAATATCAAAAAAGTTCTTGAATTAACTGACTTAGTATTGCTAGATATTAAACATATTGATGATGAAAAGTGCAAAGAACTTGTTGGAAAGGGAAATAAACTTGAATTAGAATTTGCTAGATATTTAAGTGATAATGGTATCCATATGTGGATTAGACAAGTCCTTGTTCCAGGAATGACTGACGATGAAAATGATTTACTAAAATTAAAAGATTTTATTTCTTCTTTAGATACTGTTGATAGAGTTGAACTTTTACCTTATCACAATTTAGGTGAATATAAGTGGAAAGAACTTGGTTTTAAATATCCTTTAGAAGGTATTAGAGAAGCTAATGATGATGATATTAATAGAGCTAAAGAAATTTTAGGAATTTAAATCACAATCATGATTAAATAAAAAATAAAATAGAAACTATTATTTTCTATTTTATTTTTTATTTATTAATACATTCATTGTAATGATATTTTTTTATAATATCATTTCTTATTATTTCATTTTTTAATATACCTTTTCCTGATAAAAGCCATGTTATATAACATGACTTTTTCTTCCTAATGCTCTTAGTGAATTTAGTATTGCTATAAAAGAAACACCTACATCTGCAAAAACGGCCTCCCACATTGTAGCTATTCCACAAGCTCCTAATATTAATACTAATATTTTTACACTTATAGCAAATATTATATTTTGTTTTACTATTCTCATTGTTTTATTTGAAATTTTAATTGCTTCTAAAATTTTTGATGGTTTATCATTCATAATTACAATGTCTGCTGCCTCTATTGCTGCATCTGAACCTAGTCCTCCCATTGCAATTCCTATGTCTGATATTGCAAGTACAGGTGCGTCATTTATTCCATCACCTACAAATGCTAGTTTTCCTTTTTCTGTTTTTTGTTTCATTAATTCTTCTACTTTTTCAACTTTTTGGTCTGGTAATAAATCTGTATAAACTTCGTCTATTTCTATTTGCTTAGCAACTTTTTCTGCTATTTCTTTTTTGTCTCCTGTAAGCATTACATTTTTGCTTACATTATTTCGTTTTAATCCTTGTATTGTTTGTTTTGCATCTTCTTTTATTTTATCAGCAATTACAATTGAACCTTCAAATTTATTGTTTATAGCAACATATAATATTGTTCCTATATCATTAGATTCTTTATATTCTATTCCTTTTTCTTGCATTATTTTATTGTTGCCTATTACTACAGTTTTATTTTCTATTTGACTTACAATACCTTTTCCTGATATTTCTTCGGTTTTTTCTATAATTTCTTGATTAATTTCTTTTTGATATGCCTTTTTTATTGATGCTGAAATTGGGTGGTTTGAATAACTCTCAGCATATGCTGCTATTTTTAATAATTCTTCTTCACTAATATCTACTGGATTTATTTTTTGTACTTCAAATACACCTTCTGTTAAAGTTCCTGTTTTGTCAAAAACAAATATATCTGTTTTTGATAATAGTTCTAAGTAATTACTTCCTTTTATTAAAACTCCTTTTCTTGATGCACCTCCAATTCCTCCAAAAAATCCTAGAGGTATTGAAATTACTAAGGCACATGGACATGATACAACTAAGAATGTTAGTGCTCTTTCTAACCACTCGCTAAAACTTCCCCAGTTTAATAAAAATGGTGGGATAATTGCTAATAATACAGCTATTCCAACAACTGTTGGTGTATATATTTTTGCAAATTTTGTTATAAAGTTTTCTGATTTTGATTTTTTATTACTTGCATTTTCTACTAGGTCTAATATTTTACTTACTGTCGATTCTACAAATTCTTTTTCAACTTTTATTGTTAAAACTCCACTTTGATTTATACATCCACTTAACACTTTTTCTCCTATTTTTGCACTTCTAGGTACTGATTCTCCTGTTAATGCTGATGTATCTAGCATTGATCTTCCATCAATTATAGTTCCATCTAGTGGAATTTTTTCACCTGGTTTTACAACTATTTCTTCTCCAATTTTTACTGTTTCAGGTTTTACTGTTTCTAGTTTTCCATTTCTTTTTACAACTGCTACATCTGGTCTTATATCCATTAAATTTGTTATGGACTCTTTTGATTTATCAACCGCATAATCTTGGAATAATTCTCCTATTTGATAAAATAACATAACAGCAACAGCTTCTGGAAATTCACCTATTGCAAATGCTCCTATTGTAGCAACTGCCATTAGAAAATGCTCATCAAAAACTTCTCCTTTAAATATATTTTTTATTGCTTTTATAACAATTTCTAATCCTACTATTAAATATGCTACTATGTATATCCCTTTTGTTATCCATTCATTTGAAAATGGTACTAATAAGCCTATTGCAAATAAAATTGCAGATATAATAATTTGTATTAAACTTTTTTTCATAAAATTCTCATCCTTTCTTATTTATGTTCGATATGTTCAATTCCTAATTCAAATAATTTTTGTACATGATCATCATCTATTGTGTAATATACTTCTTTTCCCTGTTTACGGCATTTTACTATGTTCATTCTTCTTAATGTCCCTAATTGGTGTGATATTGATGATTTGCTCATTCCAAGGACATTTGCAATGTCACATACACACATTTCGTTTTGGTCTAAAGCAAATAAGATTTTTGCTCTTGTTGTATCTCCTAATATTTTAAAGAACTCTGCTAATTTATTAAACAAATCGTCTTCTGGCATTTTGCTTAAAGTGTCTTTTACTATATTTTCATGTATTATATTACAGTCACATATAAATTCATTTTTTGACATTTTTTCATCTCCTCCTATGTTCTTTTTATCTAATTTTTTGCTTTTGCCATATTATTTCAAATATAAACATATTTGCTTTAGTTGAATATTTGTTCAACTATTTTTTCTATATTATAGTTGAATGTTTATTCAATTGTCAATAATTTATACCTATTTTTATAAAAAAATTTTTAGAAATAGACACAAAAAAATTGCGTAAATAATTGTAGATTTATATAACTATTTACACAATTCGTTTTATTATGGTTATTTGGTTGATTTTGCCATTACATTCCTAGCAATTTTAATTCTACATTTTCCATTTTGTATTTACCATCTACTAGTTTAAATTCTACTAATGTATTTTCAAGTGTTTCTTCATTTTGTCTTAAATCTGTTGTAAAATATAATTTTATTTGTGGTATTTCTACTTGATTTGTTACAATTTTCTTAAATACTTCTGCCATATGTTTTTCATCTTCACATACTATTATTAATTGTGGTATTCCAGAAAACCCACTATCTCCTAATACATAGTTTTCGTAGAAATCTTTATATAATCTCATTTTATCAACAAGTTTTTTCTCCCAGTCAGCTTCTCTTCTAATTACTTCAAACACAAATTGTATTGATTTATTATTTTTAGTTAATTTTACACTTCCACCTGTTGCTTTAAAGATTTTTCCTGCCATTTTAGCTGTTATTGCTGGTTTTACAACATAACTATCAAATGCTTTTACTTTTCTTAAATATGCTATTAACACTTGATTTCCAGCTAATCTTTTTTTCATCATTACAACTGGCTTTATATTATCAGATGGTTGCCATTTACATTCAATTTCTTTAGATGTTAATAAATATTTTCCCATTTTATCTAAGCAATAAATACGATATACACCTTTTCCTTCATCTGAATTAAAGTAATATCTTGTTAATATTTTAGATTTTACTAATTGATCTAATTTATTGTTTAATTTATCTTGGGATTTTACCTCTATTCCCTTAATTTCTAGCATTTGAAGTAATTGTCTTGATGTTATAAATTCAAATTCATTTACTAATTCCATAATAGCAAAATGTACTTCATTTATTTGACCTATATTTATTTTGTGTACTATTTGATTCATTGACACATATCCATCTTTTCCGTCAAATACTTTGATTTCTCCTTCTCTAATTGCAAATGGTGATATTTGTGCTTTTATTTGATTATCTTCTACCATTTTTCTTCACTCCTGTCTTTTATAAATAATTATTTATTACTGCTAATTTTACTTTTTTCTTATCATAATCGATTTTCCTTATATATACATCTACGTCTTGTCCATATTGTAAGCCTTCTGTATATTCTGTCATTCCTACTAGGTTTGGTGTTAATTCTACAAATATTCCGTTTCGATTTTTTTCTGTTTCTCTTACTATTCCTTTTACAGTCATTCCCTCTTTGAAGTTTTTAGCATTTTCTTCCCATGTTCCAAGTAATTCTTTATATGATAATGTTATTTTTCCTTGTTTTCTATTTATAGATTTTACCATTACTTGTGCTTTTTGTCCAACTTTTAGTCTTTCATATGGTGTTTGAATTCTTGCTACTGATAAATCTTCTATATGTATTAGTCCAACAATACCTCCGCCAATTTCTACAAATGCTCCATATGGTTTAATGTTTTTTACTATTCCATCAACTTTTTGTCCTTCTTTTAAGTCTTGTTTTATCCAATCAATTGCTTCATTTTGAACTTGTTTTCTTGATAAAATTAATTCATTTTCATTGTCTATATCTTTTATTTTGAATTGTACAAATTTGTGAACTTTTCCTACACATAAATTTTCTTTTGGTACTCCACTTTCATTTATTTTTATAGCTTCTACTTCTTCTCTTGGAATTTTCCCTTGTAAACCATTTTCAAATTTTATATATAAATTGTAATTGTCATCACAACCACTTACAATTCCTTGTAATGTTTCATCTCTATCTTTATAATTTTTCCAATTTTCTTTTGTTAATTTAGTTGTTTCATTATTCCATCCTTCAGGTATAAACTTTAAGTTATTCATTTGTTATTTTCTCCTTTTATCTTTAGTTGTATTTTATATTATTGCAAGTTATTCATTTTTGTTTATTATATATTTTTAATAATAATTTTTCAATGCTATTTTAGTATTTTTTCTATTTCTTTTTTAGTTAAATATCTCCATTTTCCAAGCTCTATATCTTTTACTCCAATTCCTGCTATTTTACTTCTATGTAATGCAATTACTTTATGTCCAATTGCTTCACACATTTTTCTTACTTGTCTATTTTTTCCTTCATGTATTGTTATTTCTAATCTTGATCTATTTTTTTCTGTATCTGTTTTTAATATTTTCACTTTTGCTGGTCTAGTTATATAATCTTCTATTTGTACACCTTTTCTCAGTTTTTCTACACTATCATTATTAATTATCCCAGCTATTGTTACAGTATATGTTTTTTCAATTTCATGTTTTGGATGTGTTACTTTATATACAAAATCTCCATCATTTGTTAATATAAGGGCTCCTGATGTATACATATCTAATCTTCCAACTGGAACTACCCTTTGTTTTACTTTTACTAAGTCTAATACTGATTGTCTATTAAATTGATCTTTGGCTGTTGTTACATAGTCTATTGGTTTATTTAATAATATATATACATATTCTTGTGGTTCTTTTACTTCTTTTCCATTATATACTACTTTGTCTTTACTTGGGTCTATTTTAGTTCCTAATTCTGTAACTACTTTTCCATTTACTTGTACTTTTCCCTGCATGATTAGTTCTTCTGCTTTTCTTCTTGATGCTACTCCACAGTTGGCTAAGTATTTTTGTAATCTTTCTTCCATTATGAATTATTTCCTTCCTCAGTTTTAATGTTCTATAATTCTTTATTTTTCTTTTTCTCTTAATTCTTTTAAAACTTTTTCAAAATATTCTGGTAACCTAGCTTCTAAAAACATTTCTTTTCCTGTTATTGGATGTTTAAATTTTAAGCTTTTAGAGTGTAAGCATTGTCCTTCTATCCCCCATTTATTTTTACCATTTGAATATACATTATCTCCTATTACAGGATATCCTATTTGTGATAAATGTACTCTTATTTGATGTGTTCTTCCTGTTTCTATTTTTACTTCTAGTAATGTACAATTATCTTGTGGAAATCTTTCTATTACTTTAAAATTTGTAATAGCATTTTTTCCATTTTGTCCAACTGCCATTTTCTTTCTGTCTTTTTGGCTTCTTCCTATTGGCATATCTATAGTTGCTTCATTTTCTTTTACTATTCCTCTAACTAATGCTATATATGTTTTTTCTACTTCGTGATTTTTTATTTGCTCACTTAGATTTATATGTGATTTGTCATTTTTAGCAACTACCAAAATTCCTGATGTGTCTTTATCAAGTCTATGAACAATACCTGGTCTTATTTCTCCACCAATTCCTGATAATGAATCTTTACATATATTCATTAAACTGTTTACTAAAGTTCCATCTGGATTACCACTTCCTGGATGTACGACTAATCCTTTTGGTTTATTTACTACAATTATGTCTGAATCTTCATATATTATTTCAACTGGGATGTCTTGTGCTTTTAACTCTATTTCTTTTGCTTGTTCTTCTTCTACTGTTATACTGTCTCCTTCTTGAACTTTATATGATGATTTTACTTTTTTATCATTTACAAGTATTTTTTCTTCTTTTATTAATCTTTGTACAGCTACTCTTGAAATATCATTATCTTTTTTGGCTAAATATGCATCTATTCTTTTTCCTGTTTCTTCATTTTCTACTATAAAAGTTTTCAATTATTTTCATTCCTTCCCTAAAGTACATATTGTATTGATTTTTATTGTGCTACTTCTGCTGTTTGTCTTTCATATACCACAAAATATTTATCACTATATAATTCTTTGAATTTTGAGTCATGTGTTTTAGTTATTATCATATTCATTTTTGAATTTTTATAACATATTACATGTGTAATTCCATATTTTTCAAATGTATCTTCATAAAATGTTCCTATATTTGATGTATTTATAAAATCCATAAATATATCTTCATCTTTTCCACTAAATTCTGGTGCATATAAATCTGCTCTTGAGTCTATAAATACTGGTATTCCTCTAAATATCATATAGCTTCCATAATTATATTCGTTATAGAATTTTGCTTTTCCTAAATCTATGTTTTCTAATATATAGTCACAAGCCTGTACAGGATATGCACTTTCATCCACATATTGGTCATCAAATTTATCTTCTGCCATATGGTAGCTAAGTCCGAGCATTACAGCTGTTACAACTACCATTACTGGCACAGTTACTAAATTATTAAATTGTATTGTTAATTCTTTTAAATCTTTTTTAGTTTCTGTTTGGATTAGTTCTAGCATCAATCTATTTAATATAAATGACCCCATTAATGTAAACATTGTTACTTGTCTTTTTGTCATTAACATTAGATAGCCTAATCCACCTATCATAAATAAATCACATAATCTTATTTTTGTTTTTGTGAATATTAGTATTGCTAAAAGTATTACTAATGTACATACTACTTCTGTATCATTTGCAAGAGTCATTGGTAAATGTTCATTTATGTTTTCTGTTGTATTTCCTTGCATTGTTTTTTGTAAGTATGTGTATGGTGTATTTCCTAATGGTGTTAATAGCCCTGTAAATATGCATATTACCATAATTAAAATTAGCCATTTACAATTATCTCTTTTTACTAATTTTATTTTATATGGATTTTGTAATTCTTTTGTTCTTTTTACTTTTATTTTGTCTATTTTTTCTTCTAATTTTTTTAGTTCTTCTCTTAATTGTTTAATCTTTTCTGGATCTTCATTTTTATTTGTCGCTACTTTTATTTTAAATTTTAATTTTGCAACTGCAAATTTTCTATATATTATTGTTTCTGCTAAAATTGCTATTATATATTCTGCTATATATGGTAAGTATAATATAAAATAAAATGGAAATACTGCTGTGTGTAAATTTGCAATTAATGTTGGTATAATTATTAATCCAACAGCATATCTTTTTTTCTTTGTTTCTAAAAATCTTTCTATAAAATATATTGTTAATACAAATAATATAAATGTTACTAATTGTGCTCTTGCGGCAATATATCCTCTAATTAAGTACATTACTCCTATTGTTATAATAAAAGAAATAGATTGATTTTTTAATAATTTCTTATTTGTAAAAAATAATGTTAATCCTAAAATTACTGATAATATACATGTTGTTATATATATACCTGTCATTCCAAATGTATTGTATATTAAATATGTTATAACATCATATAACCAATGTGGGTATGTGTATGCTAAATCTTGGTGCCATGAAAATGGATCTTGCATATCAATTCCATTTTGCATGATATGTTCACCTATTTTTATTGTGTAAAATGTGTCATTTTGTAAAGTTACTGGTGTTAATGCAACACAAAAAATTGCAATTAAAACTACTGCCATTATAGTAAATTTAATTCCATTTTTCATTTTTGTTTTTTCAGGTAAATTTTTTTTACTCTTATTTGAAATCTTTTCTTTGATTTTTGATTTTTTCGTCATTTTGTTTTTCAATCCTTTCACAGTATTTGTCTTTTTTATAAAGGTTTAATATCGGTTGTTATTATATCAAAAAAAGTTTCAAAAGACTAGCTTTTTGAAACTTTTTATATATTATATTTCTTTTATAATTATACAGCCTCTTGACTTTCTACTGTTGTTTCTTGTTCATTATCATTTTCTTCAATAACTTCTAGACTTCCAACTGAAACTTCATATGCTACTCTTGTTTCAACTGTTCCATCTTCATGTTTTTTCTCATATTGTCTTGATTGTACTCTTCCTACTATTTTTACTTGAGCTCCTACTTCTATGTCTTGGCAAAATCTTGCATTTCTTCCCCAAGCTATACATGGAATATAATCTGATTTGTTGTAAGCTCTATTTACTGCTAATAAGATATCTGATATTTCTCTTCCAAATGGTGTTTGTCTATATATTGGTTTTTTACAGATATATCCTACTAATACTACTTCGTTTGTTATAGTATCTTTTTTCACCATTTCGTTTTCTTCGTCTTCTTCTTTTTCTTCTACTTCAATGATATCTTTGGCAAATACTGTTAATATTAATCTGTTTTTGTTGTTTTCATAACTATTGTATGATCTAAATTGTCCTTTTACTAATAATTGATGACCTTCTTGTAATGTTTCTTCTTTTATTAATCTTTCAGAAACAGTAATTGGTATTATATCACTATTTCCACTTAAACGTGGTATTTCTAGATTAAATACATAAAATCTTTCTCCATAAATTTCATGACTAAATCTTTTTTCTCCTGTAACTTTTCCAACTAATGTTAAATAGTTGTTTTCTAAATAATTTGTATTCAACTTAAACTCCTCCTATATTTTATATTTATCAATTGTACTTTTTTCCTTGCGCTCTCGTTAACTACAATTCTTATTATACACTACTTTTTTGGTTTTGTCTACATAAAAAGTTAATTTTATTCAAAAAAGTTAGATTTTTCCTGTGTTTGCTCCGTTATGGGTCTCTGTTTTATTAAAAATATTGTATATATAATTAATACTTCATATATTTTTATTTTTTCTTCTTCTCTTACTCTTATGCGCTCTTCACCAATTTCCACTATTTTTCCATTTACATTTTTTAGGTTTCTTTGTAAATATATTAAAATACTGCTTTCTGTTATGCTTGAAATAGTTATTGTCGCTTTTCTATTTAATCCATATGTTATTAATGTTGATTTAAAATTGTATATTCCAAAATCTGTATTGATATCTGTGTTTATTACAACATATTTTGAATTATCACACATTCTTTTTATTGTACACAATTCATTTATATATTCATTTAAACTTACATCTATAATTATTGTTTCAAATTTTATATTTTTAATATTTTCTATACTTTTTTTGTTTATATGAATTAATTTAGTGTCTTTTATTAAATTTTTTCTTAATATTTCTTTTATACTTTCGAAAGTATTATATTCTGAAATTATTCCAATAAAAGTCATTTCATATCCCCTTAAACTTTATACAAATATCTTTTCCAAATTTTTCATTTTTATACATTAATTTTTTATTTGAGTTCCATTTACATTTATTTTATAGTTGTCTTTATATATTAGATCAGATACTTTTACAACTTCTAGTTTTTTGCTTTTTATATTTTTTATTAACATATCTAAGCTATCTGCTGTATGTTCTGTTCCATTGTGACTTAATATAATATCTCCTGCTTTTACTTTTTCTATTCTTTTCCACATTTTTTCACCAGTTAATCCTGTGTAATCTAATGTATCTAAATTCCATTGTATTGATTTATATCCCTTGTCTTCTGCTGAACTTATTACAGTATTGTTATATTCCCCATATGGTGGTCTATATAAGTTTGTCTTTTTGCCTGTTATTTTTTCTATTTTTTCCACTGAGCTTTCTATTTCTTTTACATTTTCCTCATATGATAAATTATTTACTTTTGGATGAGTGTTACTGTGACTAGCAATTTCATGGCCTTCTTCTGCCATTTTTTTAACAGCTTCTGGATATTTATCTACCCACTCTCCTACGACAAAAAATGTTATTTTTGTGTTATTGTTTCTTAATGTTTCTAATATGGAATCTATATCATCTGCATTCCATGCACAATTCATTGTAAATGCTACTTTATTTTCTGTCGTTTCTACATTATATATTGGTAATAATTTTTGATTGTTTGCAGAAGTTTCTATTGTTTCTTTATTTTCATTTATTCCACTTGCTATGCAAAATAGAAATACTACTGTTAATACAGATACTCCATATGCAATTATTTTTTGTTTATTTAAGACGAAAAACATATATATATCCTCCATAATTAATATACTTTCAAGCTATTTTAATTTTATGCTTATTTTTTTATATTATGCATATATTTTATTTGCAACTTTTTATTTATTTTTCATATGATATATAAACAGCATATATGTTGTTTATAGAAAGGATGAGATATATGGAAATGGAAAACAAAGGTCACTGTCCTGTTCTTGACATTGATGGTGTTATTTCTGGTGGTAAGCAATTCGATTTAGATATAACTCTACCAGAAGATAACCGTGATGTCATTTATGGTGTTATAAGAAATTGTTTTAAAGAGCCAGTTGAAAATGCAGTTGTTAAATTAGTTGAGGTCGTATGTGAAAAAGGAAAGGATGAAAGAAGACCAATAGGTCATACTTTTACTGATAAAGAAGGAGAATTCGTCTTTGGTCCTTTATGTCCTGGTAGACAATATGCAATTCAAATTTGGGTAAACAATACTAAAAAAATTAAAGTTTGTGCTAAATGTCATCATGAAGGTCGTTGTTTAAAAGGTGATAAATGCGATAAATGTGATTGCTATATTGATGATAGAAAAGAAGAATGCCCTTGTGAAAAAAGAAATGATGATTTTTTGAAAGAATCTGATTTTAAAGATTTAAATTTTTAATTAATTAGATTTTGCCATAAATTAAGCTTAATAGTAAAGTGTGTTATTTAATATGCTCTGCTATTAAGCTTTTTTGATGGTTATGACAGAATATAACTGGCAACACTTGTTTCACCAAATATTACCAGTCATTGAATTATATTATAAAATTTCACACACCAATCTTGACAAGCTCTTTACTTTTTCTTCTGCATTTCTATTCTCTGTTGTTATTTTCGCATTTTGTGCTTGTGTTAATATTCCATTTTGTCCTGTTAACATTGCTATACTTACTCCTGCAAGTATTAGCAATACTATAATTGTTATTACTAATGCTATTAATGTTATTCCATGTACATTTTTCTTAATTTAAACTCCTCCATTTTTCTTTAGTTTTTCCAATTTTTATAATTTTATTCTATGTAATTTTTATACTATTATATACGAAATTAATACAATAAAATTATATCTTTTTAAATCTATTATAATGATACAAACTTGATTTAGCTTTTACAATTCACCCTATTATAATGATTTAATTTTTTCATAAAAATAAAATTAGAGAATATAAAAAAGTTATTTGACTTTCTTAATATTCTCCTCTATCTCTATTTTTGGATAATCCAATTATATTATCCCCATTTTTTTAACTAATTTCCTTCCTTTTTTCATCATTGTTTTTTTATTCATCATTCCACTTTCTGCATATAACATAAATATTCCTGTAGTTACTAATCCACCTAGCATTACACCTTTTACAAATTTCATTATACTCACCTCTCTTTTTGTTTATTATTTCTTATTTTTTACTTTTTTATACTTATGATTTTGGGGTCGGAGCAAAAAATCATTTTATACTATACAATTTTTAGTTTTAAATTAATAATTCTAAAATCATGATTTTTTGCTCCGACCCCAGAATCATTTTGCTTTTATTATGGAATATGTTTCGTTTAAGGCTATTATAGCTAAAAATGTGCCAAAACATTTTTTTAATATATTTACATTTAATTTTAAAGATATATTGGCACCAATTATTGCACCTAATATTCCAAATAATGATATTAATACACCTAATTTTATATTAATGTTTTTATTTTTTAAGTTTACTATTATTGCAACAATTGAGGTTGGTATAAAAAATATTAAATTTGTTGCCTGTGCTATATGTTGCTCCAATCCACAAATAGATGTTAAAAGAAATATTAATATAGTTCCTCCACCCATTCCTGTGCCACTTACTATTCCTGATATCAATCCTATTATTATTTCTCCCATTTTTATTTCATGATATATTTATTATAAATATTCATTTCCTCCCTCCAGTTTTGTTTTCCTACTACTATTTGTTCTTGTGTATTATTTTTTTGTGGATTATTTCCACATTTTATATGATGCATAAATTAAAAATATCGTAAATGCTATTTTTAATATTTTGGTTGGTAGTTTTTTTAATAATCTTGCTCCAATATAACCTCCTAACATTCCTCCTATTGCACATAATATTGCTGTTTTCCATTCTATATAATGTCCTTTATAATAGAAAAAACTTGTTGTTATAACCATTGGTAATATACAAAAAATTGATGTTCCTCTTGCTTGTGTATCTTCCATTTTTAGCAAATGGATAAATGCTGGTACTAATATCATTCCACCACCTGTTGAAAAAAGACCACTAACAATTCCTGCCAGTAGTCCTATTATTGAATTTTTTATATATTTTCTAATATTTTCCATAACAAAAACCTACTTCTTTTTTTAGTAGGTTTTCCAATTTTCTTAATTTTTATTATTTTATTTCTAATTTTATGCTAATTTTTATTATTACTTTTCTCCTAGTTGCTTATTATACTCACTATTTAATTTGTTTGTTATTTTAGGCACATTTTCATCTGGTATGTAATATTGTGTTCCAAGAACTTCATCAGGTAGATATTGTTGCTCTGTGTAATGTCCTGGATAATCATGTGGATACTTATATCCTTCATGATATCCTAAGTTTTTCATTTGTTCTATTGGTGCATTACGTACATTCATTGGAACTTCACCTGTATATCTACTTTTTACATCTTCTAATGCTTTATTTATTGCCATATATGATGCATTTGATTTTGGTGATGTTGCTACATATATTGCTGCTTCTGCTAATAATATTCGTGCTTCTGGCATACCTATCATATGTACTGCCTGCATTGCACTATTTGCAACTACCAATGCATTTGGATTTGCCATTCCTACATCTTCTGAGGCTGCTATTACTATTCTTCTTGCTAAAAACATTGGATCTTCTCCACCATTTAATGCACGTGCCAAATAAAATACTGCCGCATCTGGATCTGAGCCTCTCATTGATTTTATAAATGCACTTATATTATCATAATGTGATTCTCCATCTTTATCAAATATTGCTTTTCGTGATTGCACACTATTTTTTATAACATCATCTGTCAAGTGAATGCATCCATCTTCACTCATTGCTGTTGTAAGTGTTGCTACTTCTAGACCATTTAATGCTGTTCTAACATCTCCATTACTTATTGATGCTAATTTTTTTAATGTTTCATTCTCTATTTTTATTTGATATTCTCCGTAATCCTTCTTTTTTAGTTAAGGCATTTTTTAAAACTTGATATACATTTTCTTCTGTTAATGGATTTAGTTTTATTACCATTGATCTTGATATTAAAGCCTTGTTTACTTCAAAATATGGATTTTCTGTTGTTGCTCCTATTAAAATTATTGTTCCATTTTCTACATATGGAAGCAAAGCATCTTGTTGTAATTTATTAAATCTATGAATTTCATCAATAAATAAAATGCTTTTTCCTGTTGGATTCATCATAAAATTTTTTGTTTCTTCTATAACTTTTTTAATATCTGCAACTCCTGCTGTTACTGCATTTATTTTATAAAATTTATATTTTGTAGTTTCACTTATAACTCGCGCAAGTGATGTTTTACCACATCCAGGTGGACCAAATAGTATAATACTTGATAGTCTATCTGCTTTTATTGTTCTATATAATATTTTGTCTTTTCCAAGAATATGTTCTTGCCCAACATATTCATCTAGGCTCTTAGGTCTCATCCTAAATGCTAGTGGCTCATTACTCATTATAATCACATTCCTTTTATTGTTATGTATATTTTAAGTTTTCTAAAGTTTCAAAGAATTTTTCTAAATTTTATTTTAGACCTTATTTCTAATCTAATGATTTCCCAATAAACGCAATCCTTTTTTAATTAATTCTTCTGTTGTTAATTCATTTACTTCTAATTTTTCAAATGATTTTTCTATTTCTTTTTTATTATATCCTAATACTTGTAATGCTTCTATTGCTTCTTTGGCTTTTCCTTGATTTTCTAGCAATTCTTGCATTTTTGTTTTTTCTTCATTTGTTGTTTTATTACCTACTTGCTTTTTAATAGCTTCAACTTGTTGTTCCATTTTTATCTTATCTTTTAGTTCTAATATTATTCTTTTAGCTGATTTTGGACCTATTCCTGGTATTTGTGTTAATGTTTTTACATCTTCTGAAACTACTGCTAATGCAAAATCTGATGGTTCACAAATTGCTAACATACTTAGTGCTGTTTTGGCTCCTACACCACTTACTCCTAAAAGTAATTCAAACATTTTTAGTTCTTCTAATGTGTTAAATCCAAATATACTTATATCATCTTCTCTAACTCTGTAATGTGTATGAACTTTTACTGTTTCTCCTATGTTTCCTAGATTTTCTATTCCATTTTCAGACATAAATACTTTATATCCTAGACCTCCTACATCTATTACAACATAGTCTGTCATTTTCATCTCTAAATTTCCTTTTATATATGCTAACATTTGTAACCTTCCTTATATATCATAAAAATATGTTGCTTCTAAATCTGCTTCATGTGTTAATAATGCTATTGGATATTTTTTATATGTTGCACCAATTGCATTATAATTTTCTTTTGGCTCTGTGTATCCCATATGCCAACGAATTGAGTATTTTTCTTCAGGTGTTAATTTTATATATTCTGTAATCATCATTACTGATTTTTCTCCATGCCCATATGGAATTGTATCATCTACTGTATAATATGGTACTTTTTCCCATACACCTAATGCATTTTTAGCATTTCTGTAATCTACTTTATAAAAATTTGTTTTACATATATCATGTAATAAACCTATTAATATTATTGATTCTTCTTTGATTTCAACATCTATTACACTGTTTTCTACTTTATGTTTTAATATTTCATAAACTTTCATACTATGTGCTGCAAGTCCACCTTCAAAATTTCCATGAAATCTTGTGCTTGCTGGTGCTACAAAGAAATCTGATTTTTCTAAAAAGTTTATTAACTCTTCTATTCCTTCTCTATTTGTTTTTCTTAATAATGCTAAAAATTCTTCTTTCATTTTTATACCATCCTTTTCTTGCTCTTTATTTTTTATTCAAAACTTTTTTACTTATTTTATTTGTTTTTTACGTGCTCATTATATATATTTTCCTATAAAAAGTCAATAGACACACAAAACAAATTTTTGTATGTCTATTTTATTATTTTTCCTCTTCTTTTTTTTCTTTTTCCATCTTATATAATGTTTTTTCTAGAATCTTTACTCCTTCTTCTCTTCCTGTTCTTCCAAATGTAAGTCCATCCTTTTGCAAATTTCCTAATGTCTCTAAATCACATTCTAACATTCTTTTATTTTTTTCTGAGTACAAATATACTTTCTTTTCTTGTGTTTTAGGATCTTTTGAATATATACAAAAAGAATAGTTATAATCATTGTTTTCATTCTTTTTGCTTTTTACTTGAAATTGAAAAATTTCTTTTCCTAATTTCTCATGTAATAATATTCTAAACACTGCTTTATAGTATTTGTAAGTTTCTGACATTCCTGCTTGATTTAATTTAGAATTTATTTTTCTACTGTTCATGATAATTTCTAATGCTTCATTTATTTGTACATTTTCAATTTCATTTTTTAATATTTTAATTTTATTGTCTGTATAATCAGCTTCATCACTTATATAACCAATTTTTTTTAACATATTATCTAATTCTTTTTTAGTTATATTATGTCCTGTTTTTGAAGTAAAATGCTTTAGTGTCATTCCAGTTTGAATTCGATACATATCCATTTGAATATCAACATTTAGCTTTTTACCACTTTTCAATTTTATAACATTATTTAAATGTGGATCTCCTGGGTCTTCTTTTACAACATCACATTGTATTCCAAATTGCTCCAAAACATATTTATACAAATGTGAAATTGATACACAAGTAATTTTTCTTTTCTTAATCATTTTATCCGTACTTTTACTGTCTTGCACTGATTCTTTATATGCTAAATTTCTTATCTTCTGGTTTCCCCAGTAATATCTTTCATCAAAAGTTTTCTTTTTGGCTAATTCTATATATAGATATAATGCTGTTTTTATTTCTACTTCTTCTTGATTTCCATTAAATTTTGGCATATTTTCCTTTAGTTCTTCTATTATTTCCTTTTGGTTCATTTAATTTCACCTGTCTAGTCTTTTATCATGATTTTTTGCTCCGTCCCCAAAATCACCAAAATCAAAATTATTTTAAGTTCATAATTCTTTCAATTGCTTTTTGAGTATTTTCTTTTGTTCCAAATGCTGTTAATCTAAAGTATCCTTCTCCATGTGGTCCAAATCCGCTTCCTGGTGTTCCTACTACATTTGCTTTTTCTAATAATTCATCAAAGAATTCCCATGATGTCATTCCATCTGGTACTTTTAGCCATACATATGGAGAGTTTACTCCTCCATAACATGTAAATCCTGCTTTTTCTAGTCCTTGTTTTATTATTCTTGCATTTTCTAAATAATAGTTTATATTTTCTTGTATTTGTTTTCTTCCTTCTTCTGAATATGTTGCTTCTGCTGCTTTTTGAACTATATATGATACTCCATTAAATTTTGTACATGTTCTTCTATTCCATAATTTATTATAACTTACTTCTTCTCCGTCTTTTGTTTTTCCCTTTAATTCTTTTGGAATTACTACATATGCACATCTAACTCCTGTAAATCCTGCAGTTTTTGAGTAACTTCTAAATTCAATTGCTACTTCTTTTGCTCCTTCTACTTCATAAATGCTATGTGGTATATTTTCTTCTGTTATAAATGCTTCATATGCTGCATCATATAATATTACAGAATTATTTTCTTTTGCATAATCTATCCATTTTTTTAGTTCTTCTTTTGTTAAAACTGTCCCTGTTGGATTATTTGGGAAACATAGATATATCATATCTACTTTTTCTTTTGGTAGTTCTGGGACAAAGTTGTTTTCAGCTGTTACTGGTAAATATATAACTTCTCTTCCTGACATTATATTTGTATCTAAATATACTGGATAAACTGGATCTGTGATTGCTACTTTGTTTCCTTTTCCAAATATATCAACTATATTGCCACAGTCACATTTTGCTCCATCTGATACGAATATTTCGTCTTTTTCTATTTCTACTCCTCTTGTTTTATAATCATTTTCTACTATTGCAGTTCTTAAAAAATCATATCCTTGTTCTGGTCCATAACCTTTAAAACCTTCAGCTGTTCCTATTTCGTCTACTGCTTTGTGCATAGCTTCTACACATGCTGGTACTATTGGTCTTGTAACATCTCCTATTCCTAATTTTATTATTTGTTTGTCTGGGTTTTCTTCTGTGTATTTAGCTACTTTTTTTGCTATTGTTGAAAATAAATAGCTATCTTGTAATTTTAAAAAGTTTTCATTTATTAAACTCATTTTTTTCTCCTTGTTTGTTATAAGTTTTTAAATAAAATATAATTATATTTTATTTAGTGCAATTTTATCATATGCGTATTTTTTTGTAAACACCAAATTTACAGCATAGTGATTTCAATTTGATATATTTTTCTGCTTCCATCTAATTTAATTTTATTTTCTACTTCTTTTCCATCTAGTATTACTTTTATTTCACCTGTATTTTTTTCATTTGGATTTTTTACTATTATATTATAAATACTTTCTTTCCATTTGTATTGTATTTTGTATTCTTTCCAATTTTTAGGAATACATGGTTTTATTGATAGATACTCATTTTCTATATTTAGTCCGAGTATATATTTTATTCCTGCTTCATAATACCAACTGCTTGAACCTGTATACCATGTCCAACCACCTCTACCTGCTAAGTTTCCTGCTCCATATATGTCTGCTGGTACTACATAGGGTTCTACTTTGTATTTATTACATGCTTCTTTTGTTCTTGAATGTTCTATTGGATTTATCATTCTATACATTTCAAATGCTTTATCTCCAAACCCTAACATGCTTTCAGCAATTATTGCCCATACTGCAGCATGTGTGTATTGTCCTCCATTTTCTCTTACTCCTGGTAAATATGCTTTTATATAACCTGGTTCTAATTTACCTTTTTCAAATGGTGGATCTAGTAATTTAATTATTCCATTATCTTTATCTATTAAATGATTTTCTAGACTTTCCATTGATATAAATTTTTTATCATTATCTCCTGCATTTGAAATTATGCTCCAACTTTGTGCAATACTGTCTATTCTACATTCGTCATTCTCTATGCTTCCTAATATATTTCCATCATCCATATATGCTCTTTTATACCATCTTCCATCCCAACCATTTGTGTTTAATGATTTTTTTAGCTTTTGTTTTATTTCTTCATATTTTGTAGCTAATTGGTCATCATTTTTTTCTCTGCATATTGGGATAAACTCATCCAGTATTTTGTATAAGAAGAATCCTAGCCATATACTTTCTCCTTTTCCTTTATTTCCAACTGTGCTAAATCCGTCATTCCAATCTCCTGAGCCTATTTTAGGTAATCCATTTTCTCCAAAATTCAAACTTTTTTCTATTGCTTTTATACAATGTTTATATATGCTCTCAGCTATTTTATTTTTAACATATAGGTTATATTTCTCATCTTGACCTTCTTCTAATATCGCTCCTTCTAAATATCTTGTTTCTATATCTAATATTGATTTATCCCCAGTAAATTTTATATATTCTATTGTTAAATATACTAACCATAATAAATCATCTGAAAATCTTGTACGGATACCTCTTCCTGTTTCTTCATGCCACCAATGTTCAACATCTCCTTCTAAGAATTGATGTTCACTGTGTTTTATTATTTGATTTTTCATTATTTCTGCATCTAAATATTTAAGTCCTAAAGTATCTTGCAATTGGTCTCTAAATCCATATGCTCCACCTGATTGATAATATCCGCTTCTAGCATATAATCTACTTACTATTGTTTGATATGCCAACCATCCATTTAATAATATATTTGTTGATTCTATTGGTGTATATACTTGTAATCTTCCGTAATAGCTCTTTCCAATATCTTTTAGTTGTTTCCAATTCTTGTTTTGAATTTGATATTTTACTATATTTATATGCTGTGTTTTTACAGTCAATTAAATTTTCATATGCTCCTAGCATAAGTACTATTTCTTTATCAGAATAGCTTTCTAACTCTACATCTATTTCAAATGCCATACAACTTTCTTTACCTAAGCCTGTTTCATTATTTAATCTTTCTTTTTCTATTCCTGTTGGTCTATCTGCATTTTCTCCTCCTGTAAAGAATTGATTGTCACCTGTATATGATCTTATTTTTTCATTAGTTGATATAAAGCTTATGCTACTTCTTTCTGTATTATATATGCTCTTAGCATATATAATGTTGTTGTTTTTATCAAAACTGGTACATATATATCCATTTGTTTTTATTTCATCTTCTCCTAGAACTGGTTTTATATAATAATATAATTTTATCTTTTTATGATTTGGCGTAATATTTTTTAATTTAATAATATTAATTTTACAATTGTCTTCATTTGGTACAAATATTTCTGTTTCTTGTTCTATCCCATCACTTTTATGGATATATTTGCAATATCCAAACCCATATATAATATTATAGTTTTTGTCATCTGGCATAGGGTTTAATCCCAAAGACCATATTTTTTTAGTATCAACATCTTTTAAATATATTACTTCACTTGGTATATCATAATTGGGGTTGTTTTCCCATCTTGTTATTCTATTTAGCCTACTATTTTTATACCATGTATATCCACCCATATTTTCTGTTATTACTGTTCCAAAATTTTTATTTGCAAGTATATGACTCCATACAGTTGGTAATCTATTGCTTTTATTTACTTTTATTAAGTATTCCTTTCCATCTGCTGAAAATCCACCATATTCATTATAATATTTTAATTCTTCTTTGTTTTGCAATATATCTATATCTGTTTCATTATCTTCTTTTATTATAAAATTATTTTCATCACTTTCTATTATTTTATATTTTTCTAAATATTCTTCTTCTAATTCTTTTATATTATTTTCTAGGCTTCCTTTTTCACTATTTATGCTAATTGTAGAAACTAATTCTAATAATGTAATATCATTTTTGCTTAATTCAGTTTTTACTAAATTAAAAATTCCACCTCTTTGATTTTTTAAATAGGCCATATGTTGGTTTAATATTGCACCTTCTATTTCTTCTCTTACATAGTTTTCGTAACTATGTTTTTCTTCATCTAAAATCACTAATTCTGTTTGTATATTTTTTGTTCTAAAAAATTCATATGCTTTTAATATATCTTTTAATACATAAATATCATTGGCATCTTTTATTTTTATAAGCATTATTGGGAAATCTCCTGATATTCCATATTTCCATAAATCTGCTTGTTTATATTGTGTTAAGTTAAGTTTTTTTAATCTTTGGCTTTTTATTGAATTATCAAAAATCATATATGACAATATTTTTTGATATAATGCAATATCTTTACCTTTTATTCTTAAATATCTGCTTTCTGCTTCTACTTTTGCTTTTGATAGTTCAAATGCTAATTTTACATTTTCTTCTGATTTGTATTTTTGTAAATTTTGTTTTACTTTTTCTAATTCTTCACCCACACTTATTACAAAATCTATGTTTATTTTTTCATTTGGTTTTATTTTTACAATTCTTTTTAATGCTACAATTGGTTCTGTTACTAAGCCTATTTTTTTAGATAATGGTATTGAATTTTTTATCATATTTGGTATTCCTAAATTTCCTCTGCCTATAAACTTTTCTTCACTAATTTCGTATTCTAAATCCCCAATTGTTTCACTATTTGTGGATAAGTTAGCCATTAAATACATTTCTTGTGTGTTTTTTTCTCTCTTTTTTCTTTTAAAAACTAAGCTATTAGTTTCTTCGTCAAATTTGCTTATTAAAAATAAATTATTAAATACTGGATGTGCATAATCTTGTTCTTTTTTTGATAATACTGGTTCAAAATATGTTGTTATTTCTATTGTTTCTTCTTCATTTCCTTGATTTTCTAGGATTAATCTACGTAATTCTACTGGTTCATTTGATGCTATTGTTGTTTTTATTTTACTTTTTATATTTCCTTTTGTGATCTCTTGTTCTATTTTATCTGGCATAAATTTTATTTGATAATTTTCTTCTTTTTTATCATTAAAACTATAGTTTGAACTCCATATTTGTTTTGTTTTTATATTTTTCATAACAAAAAATATTCCTTGAGAATAATCTTCTGTTACTTTAAATCTATTTATATAAATATCTTTGTATTTACTTACACCTTCTCCTTTTTGGTTCATTGCTATTGTATAATTTTCATTTGCTATTACATTTCCTGTTATTAATCTTTCATCTATTTTGTTATATTCTGTTATTACATAATTTTCATAATCTTTGTATTTTAGTTTTTCTATTTTTTCTTTTTTCTCTTTTGTTATTATTGACATTTCTGGCATTGTTTCTTGTAGTAATATACTTACTGCTTCTATTTCCGGATTTTCTAAAAATCTTTTTTGTAATATTTTATTATTAAATAAATTATTTATTGCTAGTAAAATTAATCCTTGATGATGTGCCATATATGTTTTTACGACACTTGATGTCTTTCCTTTTTCTACTCTTTCTGGTGTATAGTCTATTGCTTCATAAAATCCATATTTATCATACATTCCTTCACTTTCTAAATGTTTTAAGTTTTTTATTTCTTCTTCTGGAATGTCATTTATTGCTAAAACTCCTCCATAAGTTGAAACAACCAATTCATCTGCTAGTCCTCTTTTTAAGCCTAACCATGGAATTCCAAATGCTTTATATTGATAATTTGATTTTAAGTCTTTTACATTAAATGCAGCTTCTGAAATTCCCCAAGGGATATTTAATTTTTTGGCATATTCTTTTTGACTTAATATCATAAATTTACACGATTCATCTAATAAGCTTCCTTCATATCTTGGTATATTTATATCAGGCATTAAGTACTCAAATGCAGTTCCTGACCATGATATAAGTCCTTTATATTTTCCTAATGTGGTTAAAGTTCTGCTTAAATAATTCCAATGTTTTGCAGGTACATCTTTTTTTGCAATAGCCACCAAACTTGCTTGCCTTGATTCAGATGCTAATAAATCATAATATGATTCTGTTAATTTGTTTTCTTCTATATTAAATCCAATTGAAAAAATCTGTAATTCATTATTATATAAAACACTGAAATCTGTATTATTTATTATATTATCTATTATTTCTATTAAGCTTTTTAGCTCTTCCACACTTATGCTTTCTGCATATATTTTATTTATACTGTTTGCATATGTTTTACTTATGCTGTCAGCATATTTTTCTTTTATGCTGTTAGTATATTTGTTTCGTATGCTTTCAGCATATATTTTTTCTCTAATTTCAATTAAAAAACTTTTTACTACATACATATATCCTATAAAATTACCACTATCAACTGTTGATATATATCTTGGAATTAGCGGTTCTTTTGTTTTTATTTGATACCAATTATATAAATGTCCATTCCATTTTGGTAAATCCATTATTGTATAAATCATATTTTTTAGTAATTCTATTGCTTTTTCTTTTGTTATATATTTCATGTCATATGCTGATATTACAGCCAAAAGTGATAATCCAATATTTGTTGAAGATGTTCTTGGAACAATCTTTTCTCTTCTATCTTCTTGGTAATTATCTGGTATTAAATAATTATTTTCTTTTGTTAAATATTTTTCAAAAAAGTCCCATGTTCTTTTTCCTATTTGTTTTACATATTCTTTATCTTCTATGCTCAATTTTTCTATTTGTTTTTGCTTTATTTTAGGTCTACTTATATAAAACATAATTATTGGTGTTATAATCCACACTGTTCCTAAAATAATTCCATACATTTTTCCAATATTTATTGTATATATAATTTGTATTAGCCCTATTATAAGGTTTATTATCATTTGTTTTTCATATGATATAACATCTGATTTTGCTTGTTTTTCCGCTTCTTCTGATGTCATCCATTCTAGCAAATGTTTATGTGATATATTAATTCTATATAACGTTTTTGCAATTGCTTTTGCAGAAACATATGCTTTATATGGTAAACATCCTATTGTTAAAAATGCTCTTAAAAATATTCCTTTTATCCCTGAAATTTTTGGTGTAAATGTTTTACTTTTTTGTTCTCCTTCTTTTTTAAAAACTATAGTGTTGATTAGCTCTAGTATAAATGGAATTACTGGTATAATTAACATCCAAATATAGCTTTTTTTTGCTAGTGCTAGAACCAACATACTAATTAAAACTGTAATTTCTAATAAACTTCTTCTTAAATTGTCTAATATTTTATATCTTGAAATTAAGTTTAAACCATATTTAGGCGATAGCCATCTAGTAATTTGCCAGTCTCCTCTAATCCATCTTGATAATCTATTCATAAAACTATTGTATTTAGTTGGATACCCATCCATCAGCATAATGTCTGATACAAGCCCACAGTGTAAATAACATCCCTCTAATAGGTCATGACTAAGAACTGTATTTTCTGGAAATTTATTTTTTAATACTTTTGAAAATACCTTTAAATCATATATTCCTTTTCCTGTAAAAATTCCTTCTTGAAAATTATCTTGGTACAAGTCTGATATAGCATTTGTGTAATTATCTATTCCTCCTGCTCCTGCAAATATTTTTGTAAATAAATTATAATAACTTATATCTAAATTGATTCCTACTCTAGGTTGCATTATTCCATATCCTGATATAACTCTTGTGTTTGTATTATCTATAATTGGTTTATTTAAAATATGTGCCATTGCTCCAACTAATTCAAATGCAGAATTTAGTATTAAATCTGTATCTGCATCTAAAGTTATTATATATTTTATATTTTTTAGTTGCTCTGCTATTTGACTTTTTTGGTTTTCTTCATAATTTTCTAAAGTGTTTTCTCTAAATGGATTTTCAATATTTCCTAAAAGATATTCATTAAATTGATTTAACATACCTCTTTTTCTTTCCCAACCAAGGTATGATTTTTCTTTTTCATTCCATATTCTTTTTCTATATATAAAGTTAAAAATTGGTATAATTTCTTCTTCATTTTGATATTTTTCATTTAATCTGTCAGTTTGTTTTATTCCTTCATGTATTACTTCTTTGTCATATATTTCCTCTTTGTTTTTACTTTGTGAACAATCTCCTAATAAGCAAAAATATATATTTTTAGACTTATTTGCTAAATAAAATACTTCCAATTTTTTCATTAATTCTTTTACTTTTTCTTTGTCTTTTACTATTGTCGGAATAACTACCATAGTTTTATTTTCTTTATCTATTCCATTAGAAAAATCTAATTTGGTAATCAATTTGGGCTTTACTGTTTTGCTTAATATATATGATATTATTTGTATTATATTTTCTGTTACTGGTATAAATAGTATCACCATATTTGTAATTAAAAACCATGTTTTATTTATATTGTTGTTTGCAATTTTAGCAAAATAATATGAGATTATTAGACTTAAAATTATTATTGTTGATATATAAATTTTAGATTTATTTTTTGAACTAATTTTCTTTTTACTTTTATAATTTAATTTTTGATATAATTCTTCTATTCCTTTATCAATTAAATAATACCCAATATGTTTATTATTTTCTTTTGATATTTCTAGTAGTTTTCTTGTTATATATATTTCTGAAATCTTTGTTTTTTTAGATATTTCTTTTATTGTGTTTCTATAATATTCTTTTGTTTTTGTATCCATTTTTTCATATACATTTGTTGGATCTTTTTTTAGAAGCTCTTCTACTCCATTTGTTTTTTCAAATATTTCTAAAAAGTTTATTCTTTGTATTCGCTTTATACTTAATATACTATTTCCAATTGATACTTTTCTTACTGCTATATCAAAATGTTCTTTTTTTATTACATCAGACACTGTTGTTCCTGTGAGCTCTACGGTTTCTTCTAATGCTTTTAAGTAACTATATCCTTTTTTTCCATATCTTTTTAAGATATATGACATGTATTCTATAAATGAGTATTGCATATCATTAAATATTGTTTTTTCAATTCTTTTTGTTGGTCCTATTTTAAATTTTTGCTCTGATTTTGCTTTATTTTCTATTAATCTTTCTACTATATTTTCTGCTTTATATTTTTCTATTTGTGAAATATATATTTTTTCACAAATTTCTCTTATATTTTCTATAATTGCTATTTCAAGAAATAGTCCTATATTCCATATTTCTTCCATACTTAATGTCTTTTTTGTTTGATAACTTGCAAGATAATCTTCTAAATTTTTTGATTCTATATTATTATCTGTATATGCTACAATTTCTGATGCTAACACATATATTCTCGCAAATCCTTGATATTGGCCGTTTGCTATTCCTACAAAGTTTTGATATTTTTTTAATGTTAATTCTTTTTCTATTTGTTTTACACTTTCTTCTATTATATATAAATTGTCTAATAACCATTCTCCTGCTGGATGTATACTTATTCCTAATTTTAAATGCTTATTTAATAGATTATATACTTCTTGTATGGTTCTAAAACTTTCTAATAAATGTGGTACTGGATACGTATTTTTTTGTGATTTTTCCGTCAAATTATGGTTTGTTGCTACTTTTTGTAAGTGAATTTCTAGTTGTTGTTTATCTAATGGTGTCCCATTTATTTTTAATATTTTCAAAAAAATTCCACTCCTTGCTAATATGTTTTATACATATTGTTAGCAAAGAGTGGTAATTTTATTCTTTTATTATTTTTATTTTATCTTTCTTCATCTTGCTCTTGTGATTCTTTTTCTTGTAAGTCTTTTTGTTTTGTTTGAGTATATGTCATTTTAGTTACTTTTTTAGTATTTAAAATTCCGTCACCTTTTTTTGTTTCTATTTTCAGATCACCTGCTGCAAACTCACTTGATTCTTCTAAAGCTTCTTTATATTCTTTTATTATCTTTCCTTTGTTAAATTCTCCATTTTCTACTTTTCCCATTTGTCTTTGTGTATTAACTATAGAACTTATATAATTTTCTACTTCTTTTGGTAATTTATCTTCTAAAATTAATATATCTTCACTTTTATATTCTCCAGCAATTTTAATGCTTTCTATTTCTGAGCCATCTGATGCTTCATAATATGATTTTAATGTTATATCTTCTGGTTTAACATTCATTTGACTTGCAACTTTTGATTTTATTATACTTCTTTGTAAGTCATATATATCATTTCCTATACTTTGTAAATCATTTACATCCACATTTTCCTCAAGTTGTTTTTGTAATCCTTGAATTTCTTTTAATGTCTCTTCACTTATTTGAAGGCTTTCAGCTGTTTCTCCATTTTCTAATGCTTGTTCTAGTGTTATTGGTGTATTATAGTCTGCATATGATTTTACTCCAGTTATTCCTCCTATTGTAAGTAATGCAGAAAGTCCCAATATTGCTAATGCTTTTCCTTTATATTTTCCTTTTGATTTTTTACCTTTTATTTTTTTACCTGAATTTTTATATTTTTTGTGTATTCTTTCTTTATTTTCATAAGCTTGTTCATAACTATTGTTTCTTTTTGTTCTTGCAAATTGTGGCACTTGTATACCACCATCATCTCCGACTGCTTTGTTTTCTTTTACATATTCTCTTGCATCAAGATTTTCTCTAAATTCTCTTTTTCTATCCATTCTTGATTTTTCTTTTTCAAAATTATATAAATTATCCTTCATAATAGTTTCCTCCTTTGAATACCATCATACACTTATATTATAACACTTTTAAATAAAAAAAGCAAAAAAAATCCAATTTTGCCTTTTTTGCTCTTTATTTTTATTTGATTTACTAATTAATCTAATTATAAAAATAGTCTAATATTCCATTATAAATTCCCCATGCTAATCTATCTTGGTAACTATCTTCTAATAGCTTTTTTTCTTCTTCAGGATTTGATAAAAATCCACATTCCACTATACTTATTGGTATTTCAATATTTTTCATAATATATACTGTATTTAATTTCATTGCCACTCTTGTATTTTCTTTTTGTATTGCTTCATTTAAATTTTCCTGTATTTTTTTAGCAAGTTCTATACTTTTTTCATTTTTGGTATTATAAAAGCATTGCCATCCATGATATTCTGATTGTGGTATTTTATTTAAATGTATAGATACAAATATATCTGCCGAATTTTCATTTCCTATTTTTACTCTGTTTTTTATATCTGATATCTTTTTTTGTTTTAATGTTTTACTATCTAAATCATAAATTGCATTATTATCTGATCTTGTTAAAATTACTTTACTACCATTTTGTTCTAATAGATTTTGCAATTTTAAAGCTATTTTTAGATTAGTTTGTGCCTCTGTTGTTCCTGAACTGCTTTGTGCTCCTTCGTCTGGAGTTCCATGTCCTGCATCTATTATTATTGTTTTTCCAGATGCAGGTGTTGCTGTGGTTTGAATATTTTCACCACCGTCGTTTTTATTTTGCTTATTATAAGTTTTAGCTGTAAAAACAAATAATGATATTAATATACAACTTAAAATTATTTTTATTCTTTTCTGATTAATTACAATCATTTAACTTACATTCCTTTAACAAAAAACTCTTAATATACTTTTATTATATTAAGAGTTTTTATTTATTATTACTTTTGACTGTTTTAAAATGATTTTTTGCTCCGACCCCAAAATCAGCTTTAGAATTATCTTCTTCTATCTATTGCATAACTACTTCCCATTACTGATTTTGCTGCATGTTTTACTTGTGCTCCTACTTCTCCTATTTCTAGTATGTTGTGGAATCTTCCCACATCTGATGCTACTACACCTATTGATAATGATGTTAATGGAAATTGTTCTATTATTCCTTTTCTATTTGCTACTTCTATATATCCTTTTTCTAAATCATCTTGTGTAAAAAATTTAGATACATTTGTATCAAAATGTGATATTATATTTTGACATAACTTTTCACAACTTGTTCCTGGCACTATTGCTACAAAATCATCTCCACCAATATGTCCTACAAATGTATTTTCTAATTTATCACTATGTACTAAGTTTACTATTGTTTCTGCTGTAAATTCGATTATTTCATCACCTTTTAAAAATCCATATACATCATTATATGCTTTGAAATTATCTAAGTCTAAATATAATACTGAAAATGGCTCTTTACGTTGAATTCTTTTCTTTAATTCTGCATGTATTTGTACATTTCCTGGTAGCCCTGTTAGTGGACTTACTGTTCTATTGCTTGCTAATAATCTGTTTAAATTTTTTACTGTATAATATAAATATTTTTCATCTACTGGTTTTTTTATAAAATATTCTACTGACTCTCTTAATATTCTTACTCTATGTTCTCTGCTTGATTTTGATGATACAATTATTACTGGTGTTATTGTGTTGTCCTCATCTTTTCTGATTTTTCTACATAATTCTATTACATCTCTATCTATTGCATCTTCATTTATTACAATTAATGCTGGAATGTTTTTTAATGCAATATCTATTTGTTCTGTTTTTACACTTATAAATTTATATTCTGGATCGTTTTTAAATAATTCCCTAAATATTACTATTGAAGAATCATCATCATCTATTATATATATTTCTTGTAACATATTTAAATTCATTCCTTCCTTTGTTTTAGTAAGACTCATATGGATTTTTTATTATTATATACAAAGTTCCATTTATTTTTCAAGTAGCTTTGGCCCTTTTTTTATTTTTCCTTTTCTTTTTAACTCTTTTATTTTATTTATTTCTATTTTTTTGTTTAAAATTTCTCTAATTTCTTTAGTATCTATTGCTGGGAATGCTCGTTTTAGCCTATATACATTTTTATATAAATGCAATATTGTTCTGTTTCTTTGTTTTTTCAATTTTTCTACTATTTGTTGTATTCCATCTACAACTTCTGATTTTTCTATCTCTCCATTTGTTTCTTTTGTTTTTAGTTTTAATTCTTTCAATTTTTCTTTTATTTCTTTGTTTAATTCTTCTACCTTTTCTAAAGTAACTTTTATATTTTTTACTTTTATTATTGACACAATCATATCTGCTATAAATATCAATGTTGCTATAATTATTATATAATGTAATAATTTAATGTCTACATTTTGAATTCCTTTTTGAACTAATGGATGTATTATTTTTATAAAAATTACTCCTAATGCACCCCAGTATAAGGAATTTGTTAAACATATCCTACCTTGAATATTTATTTTATGATTTGAATAGTCCCAATATTTTGTATGGAATATTTTTTCTAATAGCACTCCTACAATGTATTCCCATAGTGTTAATATTACAAATGAGACTATAAATAATAATATTACATTATTTGATAAGTTTTCTAAAAATAGAAACATTATACATGCACCAAATCCATATATTGGGCAAAGTGGTCCTATTAGAAATCCTGTGTTTATCAATTTCTTTTCTAGTATTGATCTAAATACAGATTCAATTATCCATCCTAAAAATGAATATATGACAAAATATGTTAATAATGTAAACAGCTCCTCTTTCATTTTCTAGTATTCCTTTCTTAGTCTAAAAGCCTCCCACCTTTACCTTTGTGGGAGGCTCTATTAATTATTTTCTTACTAGTACTCTAGATGTTTCACTTACTCCGCTATCATTATATACTGTTACTTCTAGTTTATTTTCTCCATCATGTAATGGATATGAGTACTTAAAGTTCTTTCTTTCTTCTGCTGATGAATATACTTTTGTTAAATCTAAGAAGTTCTTTTCTGTTTCATTTATAATAAATTCTACTCTTGTAATTCCTTCTTCATCTGATGCATTTATTACAAAGTTTGCAGAACCGTCTGTTGTAACTTCTAGTTTTGGTTTTGTAACTCCTTTTACTTCTTGTTCTTTTGTTTCTGTATTATTATTTTTATCTACAACTGCAACTGTTAATTTGTGTTGTCCTTTTGGAATTTCTATTGATTGTTCTGTTTGTATACTATTTATATTTATTGTTTGCTCTTCATCTTCATCCCATCTATATGTCATGTATGAAAGTTCATTTTTACCACTTGCTGTTATTTTTAAGTTGCTTCCATCAACTTCAAAGTTTATATCAATGTCTCCTTGTCTAGTATATGTTTTTGGATAACTTATTTCTTTTCCATCTTGGTCTTCTGCATATACATATAAAGTATTTTCTCCTGTTGGAATTTCGATTGTTTGCTCAACACTTCTTTTTCCTTTTGCGTTTAAGTCTACTGCTTCTTCATTATTCCAACTATATGTTACCTTTTCTAGTGGTTTATTATGTGTTACTTGTAATTTTAATTGACTATCTGAAATGTCTTCTACATATATTGTTGGTTTAGCTTGACTGTTTTCTAATTGTGTTCCTTTATACATTGCATATGATGCAGAACTTATTATTACTATTCCAAAAATAATCATTGCAATAGCAAAAAATCTTACTATTTTTTCTATTTCTATTGGTCCACTATTTTTAGTTTTCCTTTTCTTTTTTACTGGTTGCTCTACACTTAATATTTGGTTCAAATTTTTTCACCTCTTTTGTTTTTTGCAAAATGATTATATCATAAGCATTTATAATTGTAAATATTTTAGAACAAATCTAAAAAAATAGCTATAAGCGTTGGTTTTAACGATTATAGCTACATTTTATTTATATACTAGTTTTGTGTATATGGTAATATTGCAATATGTCTTGCTCTTTTTATTGCTTTTGTTATATCTCTTTGATGTTTACTACAAGCTCCTGTTGTTCTTCTTGGTAAGATTTTTCCTTTATCATTAATGAATTTTTTTAATTGTTCAGGATTTTTATAATCTAATTCAAAGTTTTTGTCACTACATAATACGCAAACTTTTTTTCTTTGTTTTCTAAATCTTGGATTGTAATCATCATCATAGTTTTTATTTCTTCTATTTTGTTTTTTCTCTGCCATTTTATTTTCCCCCCTATCTGTTAGAATGGTAAGTCGTCATTTGAAGATATTTCAAAATCTGCACCCATGCTTCCTGGTTGTGCATTTCCAAATGTATTTTCAAAGCTTGAATTGTTTGCTTCTGTATCTCTTCTACCTTCTGCAAAATAAGCTTCTTCTGCTACAACTTCTGTTACATAGTGTTTTACTCCTTGGTCATCATCCCAAGTTCTTGTTTGTAATCTTCCAATAACTGCTACTTGTTGACCTTTTTTAAAGTATTTACTACAAAATTCTCCTAATTTGCTCCAAGCTACAATGTTTACAAAGTCAGCTTGTCTTTCTTCACCTTGTCTAGCAAATCTTCTGTTTACTGCTAAACTAAATGATGCAACTAGTGTATTATTTGTTTGTGTGTATCTTACTTCTGGGTCTCTTGTTAATCTTCCCATTAATATTACTTTGTTCATTTTTATCACCTTTTCCTACTTTAATAGGCCCCTGTATTTTGTTTTTTATAACTATTTAAAATTAGTTTTCTTTTCTTACAACAATATATTTTAATATATTATCTGTAATTCTGTAAACTCTTTCAAGTTCAGCTATTGATTCTGGTTTTGCTTCGAAGTTGAATAATATATATGTTCCTTCTTCATTTTTCTTGATAGGATATGCTAATTTCTTTTTACCCATATTTTCAACTGTTTCTACTTTACCAGCATTGTTTATTAAACCTGTAAATTTTTCTTCTAAGGCTTTTAATCCTTCTTCATCTACATTTGGTCTAACAATGATTATACTTTCGTATTTATTCATTATTTTCACCTCCCTTTGGATTTTTAACTTACATTCTCTGCAAGTAGAGATTTGAAAAATTCATTTTTATTTTCTATATTTTTGCATAAAAAATAACTATGCCTTTTTCAAAGCATAGCTATTTTATCATAATTTTTGTTTAATTTCAAGGGTTTATTGATTTTTTTCTTAAATCGCCCTTAAAACGCAATGTTTTTGTTTGTATTTAATCCGAGCTCTTTTCAGTTCTGTTTGTGCTCGATTTGCCTCAGCAGCTGCCGCCTCATTCCAGAATTCTTCGGAATATTGTTCTTTCCAAATGTCTGACTTATATGCAAACATTATGCCTCTGGATGAATTTATTGCTGCTCCTCCACCTTTTTTATCGAAGTTTACAGCAACATCATTAGCTGTTGCTCCCTGCTTTCCATAGCCTGGTACTAAGAAAAATGTATTTGGCATACGTTTTCTTAATTCTTTAGCTTGTTCAGGATGTGTTGCTCCTATAACTGCTCCCACTAAACTATATTTTTCTCGGCGTGGGTTGGTATAATCTCCCCATTCTTTGATTTTGTCAGCAACTGCTTCATATACCTTTCTGCCGTCTTTTAACTCGAGATCTTGTATCTCTGCTGATGACTGGTTTGAAGTTTTGGCTAAAACAAAAATTCCTTTGTCATTTTTTTTAGCTAAATCCAGAAATGGTTTGATTCCATCTGTTCCGAAATACGGGTTTACAGTTATTGCATCAAATGGTGATGTAGCATCCAAATATGCTTTTGCATACTCCATTGATGTGTTTCCAATGTCTGCTCTTTTTAGATCTCCAATTACGTAGAGCCCTTCCATTTGAGCATTCATGGCAATGTTCCAGTAAAGATCTTCCATTTGCATTGCCTCAAAAAAAGCACTGTTTATTTTTATTACTCCTACTGATTCTTTTACTGCTTCAATATAATCTTGACAGAAAGTACCCATTATAGTTCTGTTTTTTTCTGGGTCTCCTTCTAATTTTCCATCTGCTACTAGTTCTTCATTTTGCGTTATCCAAACTTGTTTGATTTTGTCAAAATCTGGATCTAACCCTGCAATAAGTGGCCCTTTTTCTTTCACTATCCGGTTTAGTCTTTGCATTGCGTTCATTTTTTTTCCTCCTGCTCAATTGAGCTGAATCTAATATTAATGTGTTTCTATTAGATAATAACATATTTATTATATTATTACAATGGTTAACGTAATTTAAAGTTAATTGTTTTATTATTCTCCCGTTTTTATTAAGCTTCTTGTTTTTTTACATATATTATTTTTCCTAGTTTTATTTTGTTAACTCTTTTTTGTAATTCCATTATAGGAATTGGAAGTAATGATATTGCAATTGTTATTAACCATTGTGTTTGATTTAATGGTATTAATTTAAATATTTTTGCCAATTGTGGAATTATTACAACTATTGTTTGTACTATTGTTCCTAATATAAAACTTCCTATTAAATATTTGTTTTCTAATATTCCTATTTTAAATATTGATTGTTCACTTTTTATGTTAAAACTGTGGACAAGTTCAAGCATTCCTAATGCTATAAATGCCATTGTTCTTCCTACTTCTAGTCCATAATATTTATTTCCTATACTAAATGCTATTAGTGTTAACATTCCAAGCATTATTCCTTCTACTATTATTTTGTTCCATAATCCGTCTGCAAAAATTCCCTTTCTGCTATCTACTGGTGGTCTTTTCATTATGTCTTTTTCAGGTGGTTCTAATCCTATTGCGATTGCTGGTAATGAGTCTGTTACTAAGTTTATCCATAATAATTGAATTGCTAATAGAGGAGATTTTAATCCTAAAACTAGCCCCATAAATATTGTTACTATTTCTCCTATATTTGTTGATATTAAAAAATGTATTGCTTTTTTTATGTTGTCATATATATTTCTTCCTTGTTTTACTGCTTTTACTATTGTTACAAAATTGTCGTCTGTTAATATCATATCTGCTGCATTTTTGGCTACATCTGTACCATTTTTTCCCATTGCTATTCCTATGTCTGCATTTTTTAAAGCAGGGCTGTCATTTACTCCATCTCCTGTCATTGCAACTACACTTCCTGCTTTTTGCCATGCTTTTACTATTCTTACTTTATGTTCTGGTGTAACCCTTGCAAATACTGAATAATTTTTTATTTCTTTAACCAACTTTTCTTGTGGTATTTGGTCTAGTTCTTTTCCTGTTATTGCTTTATCTTGTGGCTCTAATATATTTAATTCTTTTGCAATTGCTTTTGCTGTTGCAATATGATCACCTGTTATCATTACAGTTTTTATCCCTGCTCTTTTACACGTATTTACTGCTTCTTTTACTCCTTCTCTAGGTGGGTCTATCATACCAATTAATCCGCACAAAATTTAGCCCGTCTTCCATAAATTTTAATTCTGAATTTTTCGGCATTGCTGGTATTTCTTTATATGCTACAGCTATTACTCTTAATGCTTTTTTTGCCATATTTTCATTTTCTTTTTCAATTCTATTTTTTTCTCCTATTGTAACATTACATTTATTTAATAATACATCTGGTGCACCTTTTGTAATAACTATATATCTTGTACCTTTTTTATGTATTGTTGTCATCATTTTTCTAGTTGAATCAAATGGTATTTCTGCCACTCTTGGCATTTCTCTATATAATTCAACTTTATTATAATTGTATTTTAATGCATTTTGTACTAGAGCTATTTCTGTAGGTTCTCCATTAATTTCTGTTTTTCCATTTTCATATACAATATTGCTATCTGTACACATTGCTCCCAGTCTTGTTGCTAACATTTTATCTTTTGCATTTATTTCTACAACTGTCATTTTATTTTGAGTTAATGTTCCTGTTTTATCTGAACATATTACTTTGCTACATCCTAATGTTTCAACTGCTGGCAATTTTCTTATTATGCTATTATTTTTTGCCATTTTACTTACACCTATTGATAGCATAATTGTAACAATCGCAGGCAAACCTTCTGGAATTGCTGCAACTGCTAGTCCTACTGATGTCATAAACATTTCTATTGGGTCTATTTTCTTTATCATTCCTATTGCAAATATTAGCACACATATTGCCAAACATACTATTCCAAGTATTTTTCCTACTTGTGATAGTTTTTTTTGTATTGGTGTTTCAGGTGTTTCATCTTCCATAATCATATTAGCTATTTTTCCAACCTTAGTATTCATACCTGTTTCTGTTACTACTGCTTTTCCATGGCCATTTACAACTATACTTGCCATAAATGCCATATTTAGCATATCTCCTAGTGGAATATCTGGTTTTGCTATCATATTTGCATCTTTTAGCACTGGTTCTGTTTCACCTGTTAAGCTTGATTCTTCTATTTTCAGATTATGGCTTTCTATTAATCTGCAATCTGCTGGTACATAAATTCCAGCTTCTAACTCTATGATGTCTCCTGGTACTAAATCTTCTGCATTTATTTCTTGTATATTTCCATTCCTTATAACTTTTGCTTTGGGTGGTGTCATTTCTTTTAATGCTTCTATTGATTTTTCTGCTTTTGCTTCTTGAATTACTCCCATTAGTGCATTAAATACCACAATTGCTATTATTATAATTGAATCTACATAGTCGTTTTCTCCTTGAAAATACGATATTAGTGCAGATAGAGCAGATGCTATTATTAGTATAATTATCATAAAGTCATTAAATTGTTTTACGAATTTTACTAACAATGTTTCTTTCTTTTTTTCTTCTAATTTATTGGTTCCATATTTTTGTTTTCTAATTTGTATTTCTTCGTATGCAAGTCCAATTTTTAAATCTGTTTTTAGTTTTTGTAAAACCTCTTCTTTTCTTAATGTTTCCCACATAATTTCCTCCTTTGTCTTGTTATTTATTAAATTTTATGTGGCTTGTCTTTTATTTATTACTAATTTGTTTGTATTTTGATTTTAACTTTTTGTAGTTTTTTGTCATATTATCTAATAGGAGGTTTTACTTATGTTAATTAATTCTATTTTACTAGCTTTATCAAGTAGTTTGGACTCTTTGGGTATTGGCATTACATATGGTATTAAAAATATGAAAATTTCTAAAATTAGTAGGTTAATTTTGTTTACTATTTCGTGTTTTGTTTCTTTTTCTTCTATATTGTTAGGAGATTTTATAAATAATTTTATTTCTAATTCTTTTGCAAACTTAATTGGTTGCAGTGTTTTAGTTTTTATTGGTGTTAGTATGATTTTTAAATCTATTTCTAATTCTAATAATGTGAAAAATAATTATTATGACTTTAACAATTCTAATTTGATTGATCCTAGAGAGTCTATTGCTCTTGGTTTTGCTTTATCTTTGGATAGTTTAGGAATTGGTATTAGTTATAGTCTAACAGATTCTACTTCTTTTCTTTTTCCAATCTTCATTGGAATTTTTCAAGTTGTTTTTTTGAATTCAGGTATTTTTATTTCTAAAAAAATAAAAAATATAAGTAATATACCTGATTTTGTTTGTTCTCTTATTTCAGGTATGTTACTTATATTGTTTGGCATTTTTAGGTTATTTTAATATGCAATTATTCTTCTTTACATTTTTATTATTTTACTGTAAAACCGTCTGTTGCATTTCCGCTTAAGAGCTCAGAGCTTAGAGTAACTACGGGGAACAACGCTCTAGAATCGCCGCCAGTGCTGCCGTTAGAGTCGTACATATAGTAAGCGTACACGAGACCAGAATCCCCATAGTGCACACCGAAGTGGCAGTAGTTAGAGTAAGTAAGGACGCAACGCGAAGCCAACCAGTAATATGTGCTTGTTCCATTTGGCATTAATAAATCATAATAGTTTTTTCCATTATTAGCTGTTTTAAATGCTGTTTTCATAAAACTACTATCTTTATACCAATATGTTTGATATGGTTGAATACTTGTACTTGCTTCCAATTTTCCATCTGTTGCACTTTCATCTGTTCTTCCTACTAAACTTGTTTGTTCACTCATCCCTAGTCCATTATTATTAGTTGTTCCATTTATTACACTTAAGTTTTCTTTTGCATATATTGTTGGGTATTTTTTACTACTTGTATATGGAGTTGAAGTTTGAGTGTTATATGTTGCATTTCCATTATTATATTTATATGTTCCATTTGTTCCGTTCTTTGCATCATCTGTCATATAATTTTCTATATCTTCTATATTTATACTTCTTGCTTCTATTCCTTTACTTGCATTTCCATACAAATTACTACATGCATCATTTAACAATTTTACTGCATTATTATATCCTTGTGCTTGTCCTAAATACACAGTTCCACTTGTTGCTGCTTCTGGTACTAATGTTACTTTTCCATTTTTTATATCTAATACTTTCCATTTACTTATTTTATAGTTATTATTACTACTATCTATTGTTACATCTCCTGTTCCTATTGCCTTTGTTGATGAACAATATTCTGCTTCCCATTTATATGTTCCACTTGGTGTATATGTTACTGTATCCCCTATTTCAAGACCCACTTTTATTCTTTGTTCTTCTGATATCACATTATTATTTTGGATATATATCTTATATTTTCCATTTTCATTAACCACAAAATTATAATCTTCTGATGTTGACCAATAATCTTGTCCTTCTTTTTGGTATTTTATCTGCCATTTATCTATATTTCCATTATAGCTAATATTTGAAATTGTTATTTTGTATTTTCCGCCTTCTATACATTCATAATTAACATCAAAAGTTGGTTTTCCTGTGTTTTCACTATATTCCACATTATATAAGCCATCTGGCAATTGTTCTAGTGTATAATATGTTTTTCCATTATATTCAAAACCATCATAACTTATAACACTTCTTTTGGCTACATTTACAAAGTATTCCTCTTCTTCTAACCCATCAATATTTAATGCTTTGATGATTTCTTTATCATAATATTTATAACCTGTACTATCTGTTATTCCTGATGTACTTGTATTAAAAACTTTATTTTTTTGACTTAATGTTGATATTTCTTTTCCTATATTTGCTATTTCTGTTCCTGTATATTTTTTGCCATTTATTTCTATACTTTGATTTCCAGAATATTTTTCATATAATTCATTTACTTGTGTTTGCATCATTTTTAACTGTGTTGTAAATTTCGTAAATTTTGATTGTTTTACTATGTTTACTCCACTATATGTTGCTATTGATGCTAATAGCAATAACACAATTATAGTAATTACTAGACTCATTAAAGTCACACCATCATTATTTATTTTTCTCATTTGTTTCCTCCACATATTTACTAATGGCTGGGGTACTGTGATTCGAACACAGGAATGGTGGAGTCAGAGTCCACTGCCTTACCACTTGGCGATACCCCAATATATGTATGTATAATATCATATATTTTCACAAAATACCATACTTGAAGCCAAAAATAAACTAAAAATAAAAAACAAATGAGAATTTTATCTTTATTAATTAATATAAATTTTCTTCATTTGTCTTTATTGTATTTTAAATCTCTTTTAGGGTTTTTTCATATGTTTTATAATCTGGTTCATATTCAGCTATTAAATTATAAAATCCTTTTGAATGTGTTTTAAATTTTAAATGGCAATATTGGTGTAATACTACATAATCAATTAAATCTCTTGTATATTTAACTACATCAGGATTTATCATTATTTTACTATTTTCACATTTTCCCATTACTCTCATTTTTACAATTTCATATTCTTCTGGTGCAAATCCTAACATTACTCTAGTCTTTTCCATTGCTCTTTCTATTTCTGTATTTGCAACTTGTTCATATAATTTTTCAATCGCTAGATCTAACACTTCACTGTTTGCCATTTTTTTATATTTATTTGGTAATGATATATTAATTACTTTTTCTGCTACATCTACTTGAATAAATTTAACATTTTTATATGTGATTTTCACTTTATAGTCTATTCCTAATATTGGTACTGGATGTCTTTCAAGTCCGCTGTTTACTTGTGTTTTTAGTTTTAGAATTGTTTTTGTTGTATTCATAATATATCACTCCTAATCAAAATATCGTTTCGCGAATTATTGTTCGCTTTTGTTGAATACATTTTACATTTGTTTTTATATTTTGTCAATACTTTTTTTAAAAAAATATAAAATTTTTGTTCGCTAAAAATTATTAGTTTTTTTATATGTAATATTACAATAAAAAAATATATTAAAGTTTAGTTACCAATTGCAAAAAAGACTTTACTTATACTATGTATAAAATAAAGTCTTTTACTTATTAAATATTTTTAATTATTCAGCTTTTGGTTCTTCTGTTTTTGTTTCAACAGTTGCTTCAGCTGGTGTTTCTGCTTTAGCTTCTTCAGCTACTGGTGCAGTTTCTACTGCTGGTTCTTCTACTAAATCTTCTTTAATTGTAATTTCTCTGTTTTCAATTCTAGCTCCAACTTGTTCTTTAGTTTTAGCAGCTTTACCAACTCTATCTCTTAAGTAGAATAATCTAGCACGTCTAGCTTTACCAACTCTTACTAATTCTACTTTTTCTACTAATGGTGAATGTACTAAAAATGTTTTTTCAACACCTACACCATAAGATATTTTTCTAACTGTGAAAGATTTGTTTACTCCTCCACCTTGTACTTTAATTATAATTCCTTCAAATACTTGGATTCTTTCTTTGTTTCCTTCTTTGATTCTTACATGTACTCTTACTGTATTACCAACTTTTAATTCTGGTATTTTATTTTTTAATTGTTCGTGTTCAATAGATTTTATGATATCCATTTAAACTTCCTCCTTTTCTTTATATTGATTATAGCGGTACTTTTTCAAGTACGTCTAACCTATTAATTTCCTAATTATCTATAATTAGTATTTGATTTTGTAATAAATCAGGTCTTTTCTTTTTAGTTATTTCTAAAGATTTTTCTTTTCTCCATTTATCAATTTCTTGGTGATTTCCTGAAAGTAATATTTCTGGCACTTTTTCGCCTTCAAATATCTCTGGTCTTGTATATTGTGGATATTCTAGAAGTCCATCTGAAAAACTTTCTTCTTTTATCGAATCAGCTTTTAAAACTCCTTCTACATATCTACTTACACTATCAATTAGTACCATTGCTGGAATTTCTCCACCTGTTAGTACATAATCCCCTATTGATATTTCTTCATCTACGATTTTATCAAGCACTCTTTGATCTATTCCTTCATAATGACCACAAAGTATAATAAGATGATCCTCTTTAGCCAATTGTTCAACTTTTATCTGATTTAAAGTTTTTCCTTGTGGTGACATATATATTACTTTTGCATTATCAGTTTTTACTGAGTTATATGCACTATATACGACATCTGGCATCATTACCATACCAGCTCCACCACCATATGGAGTATCATCTACTTTTTTATGTTTATTAGTAGAAAAATCTCTAATATTAACTAGATTAATATTTATTTGTTCTTTTTCTACTGCTCTTCCAATTATGCTTTCATTTAAACAATTAAACATTTCTGGAAAAAGTGTTAAAACATCAAATTTCATTTTTTACTCCTTCTTATTTTTAAACTAGCCCAGGTATTAAGTGAACTATAACTTTTTTATTATCCATATCAATGTTTTTTATAACATCTTCTATGGCTGGTAAAAGAACTTGTTTTCCTAATTCATTTTTTACAACATATATATCGTTACTACCAGTATTATAAATATCCTCTAATTTTCCTAGGTATTCGTTATCATCTGTAAATACATCTAACCCTATCATATCTACTATGTAATATCTACCTGCTTCTAGAGGTTCTTCTGTTTCTCTATCTACTATTAAATAGCTATTTCTTAGTAAATCTGCTTGTTCTGGATTTTCTATACCTTCAAATTTTATTAATACCATATTTTTGTGATATTTTACTTCTTGAATTTTATATTCAGTTTGTCCTGATTTGTTTTTGATATATATTTTTTCTAAATTGCTAAATCTTTCTATATTATCTGTAAATGGTTTTACTTTAACCATTCCTTTAATACCAAAAGTGTTTACAATTTGTCCAATTTCAAGATATTTTGTCATATTAATATACTCCAATTATCCTATAAATTCAATTTGCACTTTTTTATGCTCTTTTGTAGCTATAGATTTCATTATAGTACGAATTGACTTTGCAAGTTTTCCTTGTCTACCAATTACTCTTCCCATGTCTTCTTTAGCTACTTTAACTTCAAATGTTGTAGAATTTTCGTTGTCTACTCTTTTTATTTCAACAGCTTCTTTATTTTCTACTAAATTTAAAATCATTGTTTCTAAAAACTTTTCCATGACTTTCTTCCTTTCAATTATGCTTTTTCAATTAAAGCCTTAACTGTAGGAGTAGGTTTAGCACCATTTTTGATCCATTGTTCAACTTTTGCTTTATCTAAGTTTATTGTTCCTGGTTCTGTCATTGGATCATATGTTCCTATTTTTTCGATTATTTTACCATCTCTTGGACTTCTAGAGTCTGCTACAACAATATGATAAAATGGAGCTTTTTTCTTTCCTTGTCTTTGTAATCTAATTTTTACCATTTAAATTCACCTCCGAAAATATTTTATATATATAATTTTTTTGCTATATGTTTATATAACAAACAAAGTTAATAACTAATTAAAATTTAAAGTTTTTTAATGTGTTTTCATCTATACCTTTCATCATTTTCTTAAGTCCACCCTTGTTGCTTTTCATTTGTTTCATCATTTTTTGTGTCATTTCAAATGATTTTATAAATTTGTTTATTTCTTGTACTGATGTTCCACTTCCTCGTGCTATACGTTGTCTTCTGCTTCCATTTAAGATTCTTACATCTCTTTTTTCTGCAGTTGTCATTGAACATATTATTGCTTCGATTTTTACAAATTCTTTATCATCTATTTTGACATCTTTTAATTGATTCATTCCTGGAATCATTTTTAATAAAGATGAAAATGAACCCATTTTTTTGATTTGTCTTATTTGCGCTAAGTAATCGTCTAAGTCAAATTCTTTTTTTCTTAATTGTTTTTCTAGTTTTTCAGCCTCTTCTGCATCAAATGCTTCTTCTGCTTTTTCTATTACAGATAAAATGTCTCCCATTCCTAATATTCTGCTTGCCATTCTATCTGGATGAAAAACTTCTATATCACTTAACTTTTCACCTGTTGCTGCAAATTTTATTGGTTTTCCTGTTATTTTCTTTACTGATAAAGCACTACCACCACGTGTATCACCATCTAATTTTGTTAATACTACTCCGTCTATTCCTAAAGCTTCATTAAATTTTTCTGCTACATTTACTGCATCTTGACCTGTCATAGCATCTACTACAAGTAATATTTCATGTGGCTTCACACCCGCTTTTACATTTTTTAATTCATCCATTAAGGCTTCATCTATATGTAAACGTCCTGCTGTATCTAATATAACTACATCATTCATTTTTGACATTGCAACTGACATAGCTTGTTTTGCAATATGTACTACATCTTTAGAATTTTCATTACTATATACTGGTATATTTAGTTGTTTACCAACTACTTGTAATTGTTGTATAGCTGCTGGTCTATAAATGTCACAAGCAACTAATAGTGGTTTTTTCCCTTGTTTTCTAAATAGATTTGCAAGTTTTCCTGCTGTTGTTGTTTTACCAGAACCTTGTAATCCAACTAACATTATTACTGTTGGTGGATTTGGACTAAAGTTTACTCTACTTTCTGTTCCCCCAAGTAGTTCTACTAATTCATCTTTTACTATTTTAATTACTTGTTGTCCTGGTGTTAATGATTTTAATACATCTTGACCAAGGGCTTTTTCTCTAATTGTCTCTGTAAATTCTTTTACTATTTTGTAGTTTACATCTGCTTCTAAAAGTGCAAGTTTAACCTCTCTTAACATTTCTTTTAAATCTGATTCTGTTATTCTTGCTTTTCCTCTAATTTTTCTTGTTATTTCTTGTAATCTAGAAGATAATCCTTCAAAAGCCATAATTTTTCTCCTTTACACTAAACAATTTAATTCTTTTTTTACATTTTCTAAAATACTTGCTACTTCATTATCTGTATAATCTTTTTGTATTTTTGTTAGTTCTAATAAAATTTCTTCTATTTTCTTCTCCTGATTTAACATCCTTTTCATAAATAATAGCTTTTCTTCGTATTCGAAAAGTTTCTTTTCCCCCTTTTTAAGCATATCCCTAACAGCTTGTCTCGTAATGCCATGATTTTCTGCAATTTCTGATAAAGATAAATCATTGTTGTAGTAATCATCTATGAATTCTAATTGTTTTTCACTCAATAATTTTCCATATAATTGGCATAATATACTGATCTTAACATTTTTCTCCATATGATTACCTCTTTTCTTTTTTGTAATGCTAATATACTTTACACCTTTTTTATCTATTTGTCAAGTCTTTTAGGGCATTTTATTAAAACAATTCTACATATTGATATATATTTAGCATTGTATATCTTATTTATCTTTTTTTAGCCTCCATAATTAAGTTTATTCCATCTTTTATTCCTTGTTTATAATATTCTTTATTTAGTTTTGACATATATTTGCTTTGTATCTCTTCATATTCACAATAATACTTAAAAGATTGATTATTGCTTTCTTTTAGTACTTTTTCTAATTTTCTTCCAACAAAATTTTCCTCTTCTTTTATTTTCTTAATTTCTTTACTTTCTGATAATTTTTTGTAAATTTGGGTTAACCTTTCTATTACCAATTCATCGATTTCTTCATTTTTTAACATAAAAAACTCCTTCCTTACCGCTTCTTACAGGTTGAACCTGTAAGAAATGAATAAATTTTATTATACAATGCATAATATATATCAATATAGGAGTTTATTATGAAGGTAAAAACATTAAATGGAAATCTTAATATTATTGGTAAAAATTTAAGAAAATATCGTAGATTAAAAGAATTGTCTCAACCAGCTATATGTAGAGAACTTGATTTATTAGGTGTTACAATGTATATTTCAGATATATATGAAATAGAACATGGTAAGAAAACAGTTAAAGATTTTGAAGTTATTGCTTTTTGTAAAGTTCTTGACATATCTTTAGAACAATTATATGAAAATTATGAAGAATTTTTTGAATAATTAAAAATATAGCATTTTTAATTATTTTTTGCTTTTATCGACATAATAATCTTGCCACTATTATATGCTTTTAATGTAAAATAATCTAAAATAACGTTTAAAGGAGTTCATCATGTTAAATAATAAATATAATATTATATCTGAAAATTTAAAAAAGTTTCGAAAAGAAAAAAAATTTTCTCAACGTGAACTTTGCGAAAAACTAGATTTACTTGGAGTAAACTTATATAAAGCTGATATATACTCTATTGAACATAACAAACGAGCTGTTAAAGACTTTGAACTCTTAGCATTTTCTATTGTTTTTAATAAACCTATTACTGATTTTTTTAATGGTTTTAAAGATTTTGATTAATAGCACCTATTTATCTGCAAGTGCTATTATTTTTATTGTTTCTATCATACCTATTTTGTATGCTGCTTTTAAATCCAAATTACACTTTTCATAAATTGCATTTTCTAAATCTTCCAATTTTTCTGTTACTCCTATTTCTTTCTTCATTTTTCTTATTTCTTTTTCTAACATTATATATGTTGGTGTATTGCAGTACATTTGACTATATTTTTCAATCTTCTCATCTAATGTTTTATCTATTTGCTCAAGTTCAAATAAATTATCCTTTTCTGCTATATACTCAATTTCTTTTTTTAATCTTTTTTGCACCACTTCTATTTTGTCTTTAATTTCTTTTACTTTCTTCTTTTTTTCTATATCTTGCAGTATTTCTATAAATTGCTCTAATAAACATATTTCTATATCTTTTATAATCTCATTTTCCATTTTATACCTCCTAAATTATTATATCATTTTGCAAAAATATTGACAATGTTTTCTTGCCTTTTTATTTACAATATAATATAATTACAACTATAATATAAGAAAAAAATATTTGATTTATTCAAATTTAGAGGTGATTATTGTGAGCAAATTAGCAAACTTATACAAAATACTAAAAAATAAGGATTCTTCTACTTTATATTTATTAAAAAGTGGCATTTTTTATATTGCTTTAGATGAAGATGCTCTTACTTTGTCTGATTTATTTAATTTTAAATTAACAGACCTTAATAAAAATATTATTAAATGTGGTTTTCCTGCTAGTCGAATATCGTATTATAGTAATTTGCTATCATTAAAAAATATTAATTTTCAAATTATAGAGTCTATTGATGAAAATGATTTATATTGTAATCAAGATGTAAATTATTCTACTCCAACTGAAGTTCCCACTTTAAAAAATCTTTCTATTGTAAAAGAAATTCTTAATATTAATTTTGATGAAATTACTTTTAAAGATGCTTTTTTTATTTTACAAAATTTGCAAAATGATCTTAAAAATTTAATTTAGAAAGGTTTTTTATTATGAAACGAAAAGGAAATTTGTACCCAGCAATATATGATTTTGATAATATTGTAAGTGCTTATAAAGAAGTTTGTAGAAATACTAAAAATAAAAGAAAAGTACTTGTTCTAAAAGAGTATAAATCAGTTTATGTTTCTAGAATTTATAATATTTTAAAAAACAAAAACTATGTTGTTGGCTCTTATAATAAATTTGTTATTTATGAGCCTAAAAAAAGACTTATTGTAAGTCAAAATGTTCAAGATAAAATAATAAATCATTTAGTTGCCAGACATATCTTGTATCCAGCCATTCTGCCATGCCTTTTAGATGTTAATGTAGCAAGCCGAAAAAATAAGGGAACAAAGCAAGGTTTATTGTTTATGAATTCCTTTATGCATAAATGTAAAATTCGTTATTCTCATTTTTATATTTTAAAATGTGATATTAGCAAATTTTTTTCAAGTATTAACCATGAAATTTTGAAAAAAAAATTATTAAAAAGAATTAAAGATAAAGATGCTTTAAAAATTGTTTTTGATATTATAGATAGTTATTCAGATGGACTTGGTATTGGCTCTATGACTAGTCAAGTTTTAGCAATTTTCTATTTGAATGATATGGATCATTTTATAAAAGAAAATTTAAAAATCCAATATTATGTTCGTTATCAAGATGATTTTCTTTTATTTCATCCTTCAAAGGATTATTTAAAATATTGCTTAAATGAAATTACTAAGTTTTTAAACTCAGAAAAACTTGTTTTAAACAACAAAACAAGAATTTACAGTTCAAATGATAATTTTGTATTTCTTGGAAAAAATTGTTTTGGTAATCCTAGTAAATATAGAAGTGTAAAAAGAAGATTAAAAAACAAATTCAAATTATATAATCAAAAAATAATTTCATTAAGAAGTTTAGTTAGTACTATTATTTGCTATAAAAGCCATTATCCTAATATGTTTAAAGATGATAAAAATTTATTCTAAAAAAATAAAGCAGTTCTAAATATGCACTCCTTTTCAATTATTTTACTAACAAGTGCTATTATCTGCTTTAGTTTTATCATTTACATGACAGGATATAATTTGTTTCTATTCTTCCCTTATATAATAATTTACACTATATAACCACAGTATTATAGAAGCTACGGGAAACAACTCGCGAGAATCGTTGTTAGTGTTGTCGTTAGAGTTGTACATATTGTAAGCGTTCACGTTACCAGAATTCACATTGCGCACATTGAAGTTGCAGTTGTTAGAGTTAGTATTGACGCAGCGCGAAGCCAACCATCAATTATACCCTATTCTTTATTAGTTACTGTTACTTTTATCCATCCTGTTACATATTTACTTATATCATCTAATCTTTGTCCAACTTTCAAAAATCTTTTTTGATTTATTATCTTTTTATCATACGACAAATTAACTAAAAAATCTATAACTTTAACTTTTGCTATTACTTTTTCAAGATTTTCCTGTCTATTTTTTAAATCAGTTGTTATATTGGCTAAATATACATTTTCAAGCATTTCATAACTTTCTTCTTTAATTTTTCTTTTTATTTCTAAATCTTTTTTAGGAAATCCTTCTAACATATTATCTAAATATAATATAAGTTCTCTCACAAATTGAATAGATTTAAATCTTTCTTCTTTCATTATATATTACCTTTTCTATTTGATTTAACAATTCCATAATATTTTTATCTTGCTTTTTATCTGTTAATATTTTATTTATATTTTGTATTTTTAATGATATTTCAGTTGTTTTTTCTGCTTTATCGAAAAATTTGTCATATTTATTTTCTTGTTTATTTATGTATCTATATTCCTCATCATAATTATTTCTTTTATCTACACAAATATAATTAATTTTATTTTTTTCTAATATATTTTCTACTTTAGATATAGAAGTAATTGGAAAACCACAATGCGGAATACCATTTTTTTCTGTTATTTTATAATTTAAAAAATATGAGAAAATATATGAATCTTTTCCATAAACATGATAAAAATTACCTATTTTAACCATTACTATTGTTGATGGATGAATCATTTTTATTGTTTTCACTATATTTATTTCTCCCATATTTTTTCCTTTCTATCTTAACAAGCTTAATCAATAAAATTTTAGCCTGTCCGACCACAAAGGGGCGGACAAAGGCTATTTCCTTTATACTAGGTTCTATTCTACATTTTTATTATTTTACTGTAAAACCGTCTGTTGCATTTCCACTTAAGAGCTCAGAG
>OCHJ01000328.1_pt1 | contig 65152 bp, 62 predicted proteins | sample 1538381 | NCBI WGS metagenome assembly OCHJ01 (sample SAMN04571688, study PRJEB22368) | human gut metagenome | biome: human gut; material: stool | host: Homo sapiens | place: Luxembourg | collected 2012-06-29 | reverse complement strand
TACATTATTTTTTGTATATGTAATTTGTCTTTATATTATTGCAATTTCAATGTTTACACAGTGGCTAAATATGGGAGCATGGTTATTATTACTTTCTGTTCCTAATTATGCTGAACTTATAACTGGTTTTTCCGATTTAGTAAAACCTGCTATGAGAAGTATATCTTTGTTCTTACCACTTGCAACATTTTTCCCATTTTTCAAATGGTGCTATTTTGGTGTAAATGATAATGCACAACAAATTAGATCTATTTGGGATTATGGTGGAATTAGTTTAGCAGATAAGAAAAAAGGTCATGGACCTTATTCATGTGAAGTTTACTTATGCTATAATAGTGAAACAGGAAAAACTATAACAATTCCTGAAGAATCAAGATTTCAATCACTATTTGTATGTGGTGGTTCTGGTTCTGGAAAAACTTCTTTAGTATATGAACCATTATTCGCAAGAGACTTAGAAAGAAAATATTTCTTTAAAGAAGTTTCAAAAGAAATGGGTTATACGGCATTAAAAACTGGATTAGCTAATTTAAAAGCTCCATATAACAATGATTATTTAAATAAATATTTTAATTTAAACATGCTAGTACCTGCTGAAGGTAAAGAATCTTTATTTAAAACTTATATTAAGAAAATGTTATTAGGTAATGTAAGTGGTGAATATACTTACAGAAATATTGGTCTTACATTAATGGCACCTGATTATGAAGTAATCAGTCATATGATTGGTGTTTGTAAAAATTTTGGTATTGAATACAATATAATTGATCCTGATAATCCAAAGTCTATAGGTTTAAATCCATTTGTATATGATGACTCATCAAAAATTGCTATAACTATTTCAGCTGTTATAAAATCCATGTATAACACAGCACATCATGATGTTAATGAAGCTTACAAAGAAGACATTGCTATGCAAGCAATTGAAAACCTAGCTATTCTTTTAAAAGAGATTTATCCAAAAATGAATGAAGGTAAACTTCCTAACTTAGAAGATATGCTAAAAATGTTTACTAATTTTGATTTAATTGAAAAAATGTGCAAAATATTAGAACATGATATAGAAAATGATCCAGTTAAAAAGGAAAAATATCACGTATTACTAGAATATTTTAAAAAGAACTTTTACCATGATGCACCTGCAAAATCAAATATAGAAAAATATATTTATTCTGTAACAAGTCAATTAGATAATTTATTACGTATTCCTGGTATAAAAGGAATCTTATGTAATAGATATGATAACTTAAACTTTGATAAAATGCTTTTAAATTCAGAAGTAACATTTGTATGTACAAGGCGTGGAAATTTAGGTTCTGCAGGACATAAAGCATTTGGTTTATTTTTCTTAATAGCAATGCAAAATGCTGTATTAAGAAGACCTGGTACTGAAAATACACGTACACCTTATCTTATTTATATTGATGAATTTGCCGATTTCATTTGTAAAGATACTGAAGCTATGTTCACAATGTACAGAAAATACAAAGTAGGTTCTATTATATCTACTCAAAACTTACAACAACTTGAAACTCCTGAATTATCTGTTAATTACAGAAATACAATATTATCTAACTGTGCAAATAAAATATTTACAGGTAATGGAGCTTATGATGAACTTGAATGGTGGTCTAATGAACTTGGTACTCATAGAGAATGGTCTTATGGAAGTTCTATGAATACAGATACTATGGAATATGATCATAAACTTAGTGGTGTTTCTTGGAAATTTGTTGCTAACTTTAAGCCTGGAAAACTTCAAGGTCTCGGAGCTAAAGACTGTGCTTATAAAATTAGAGGTGAAAACGGAAAACCTATTGCTGGTCCTGGTAAGTTAGCTTACTTAGAATCAAAATATAAAGAACCTCATAAAGTTAAAACTTTTGACTTTGGAAAATATTCAGATGGAGTAACAACTGTAACTGAAGATGATGATAGTGATATGAGAAAAAAATTCAATCTTAAACATATTGATTTTAGAGATGAAAGAAATGAAATTGATCCAATTCAAATTGATACAACTGATTCTAAATATGTTTTTGATAATGAAGATGCTATTGTTAATAACAAAAAAAGCAGTAAGAAATTTTAAATTTTAGAATAAATAAAAACTAAAAAGAAAGCGATTAAATAATATTTATTTGATTGCTTTCTTTTTTTCATAACTACTCCATACTTCTATAAATTTATATTAAAAGTTTATACCTAACATTTGCAATATAATCCCTGATAATGTACCTATTACAACTAATAAAACTACTATTTCTATATTTTCTTTTAATTTTTTATTCATTTTAAACAATACTGCTAGTCCAACTCCTGCTCCAACTAATAACCCAGCTATCATTGTTGAAACTGGAATAACATTTTGTACATACAATTGTGTTAATATAACTGATGACGCACAATTTGGTAATAATCCTATTAAACTTGCTAATACAGGTGCCAGTACAGGATTTGCTTGTAGAAAATTAGCTATGTTTTCTTCCCCAATAAAATATACTATCATATTAATTATAAATATTATTATTACAATAAAAACAAATATATTTACTGTATGTTTTAAGGCTGATTTTAATATTCCATGTTCACAATCGCAATGCTCTTTTTCACATAAATCCACTATTTTTTCTTCTTCAGTATTTTTTCTTGTTTGTATTATTAAATCAATTAAAAATCCTACAATTACTGCTATTATTAACTTTATTCCTAATATTTTTATTATCGTAATTATTGGTATTCCCTCTGATATCATAATTGGTATCATTTCATCTGATGTGGCTAAATACACTGATAATAATGTTCCTATATTTATAATTCTTGTTGCATATAAGTTTGTAGCAGCTACTGAAAATCCACATTGAGGTATAGTTCCTAATAGTCCTCCAATTAATGGTCCAAATTTTCCTGATTTTTGTATAGCACTTTTTACTTTATTACTTGTTTTATGTTCTAAATACTCCATTATTATATATGTAACAAATAAAAATGGCAGTAATTTTACACTGTCAATTAATGTATCTATCACAACATCTATCATTCTATTTTTTGTAGGATATATTTAGTATTGAAATATATCCTACTCTCCTTTCCAATTTTATTTTCAATATTATCTCATTGTGTTCAACATATATTTTAACATACTTGTCAAGTATTTATTATTTATTTTTAAATACTTCTATATCTTCCACATACACGTCCTGTGCAACCACTTGTATTATTGTCATTTGTTTTACTTGATATTGTAAGTAATGTTCCATCATCAGTATTATTACATGTGCTACTAATAGTCAATAAATCATTTGTATTATTTACCAAGTTTGATGTATTATTACAATATGTGCATTGGTGCCTATTTCCTTGTCTTCCACTATTATTGTTTAATTGCTCTATTAATTTGCATATTAAGTACACTAATGTTGCTGTTATAAAACTTAATATTGTATATGCTATTGTTGCAATTAAAAAGTTTATATCACCAACAACAAATGTTACTATTAGAAAAATAGCAAATATAATTGCTGCAACTAATGGTGGACATTTTAAAATTTTTTGTAATGCTATTGAAATTATTATAGTAGCTATTGGTAGGGCAAAAAATATTAGTAAATTATTCATAATTATTTCTCTCCTTTATGTTTTACTATACTATATGCCTTTACCTTCTATTTGGTTAACAATTATTGTTTACATTCTTCATATTCAACATTTAATAAATATAATCCTTGTGGCTGAAGTGTTTTTCCTGCATTTTCTCTTTTTTTACTTTTTATAATATTTTCAATTTCTTTTGGTTCTATTTTCCCAAGTCCTACATCAACCAATGTTCCTGCAATTATTCTTACCATATTATATAAAAAACCATTTCCTGTTAGTTCTATATATATTTTTTCATTTGGCATTTCTTTTACTTCTGCTTTATAAATTTTTCTAACACTACTTTTACTACTAGTTCCACTTGCTCTAAATGCTTTAAAGTCATGTTCTCCTTCAAAATATTTTACTGCTTCTTTCATTTTTTCTACATCAAGTTTTTGTGGTATGTGTGTTTCTAAATTTCTATATATAGCTGTTCCATATTTTGAGTTATTTATTATATATCTATATGTTTTTTTCTTGCAGTTCAATCTGCTGTGAAATCTTAAATCTACTTCTTCCGCTTCTTTTATTTTTATAGATGACTTTAAATTGCTGTTTAATGCTATTGGAAACTTTTCTATTGGTAAATTAGAATTTGTTTTAAAATTAGCAACTTGTCCGAAGTGCATGAACTCCTCTATCGGTTCTTCCTGAAGCAGTTAAATCCACTTGCTCGCCTGTTATTTTTTCTATTGCCTTTTCTATTGTTCCTTGTATATTTAATTTTCCTGGCTGTTTTTGCCAACCCTGAAATTCTTTTCCATCATATTCTATAATAAGTTTTATATTTCTCATTTTTACTTTATTCCTCTTCCCTATAATATAATAAAGTCGCAAAATTGCGACTTTTATAATTTACTCTTTTATTTCTTTTTCTTCTGAATTACTTTTCTTATCTTCTTTTTCTTTTTTCATTTTATTACGTAATTCTTTTAATCTATGTTTTCTTTCTTTTTTCTCTATTGTAAATCTCTTTGTTACTATATTACTTATTAATATTTTCTTTAATACATCTTCTCTAACATCTGCAATTAAAGTTCCATCTTTTGCTACTGATATTTTTCCAGTTTCTTCTGATACTACAACTACTAAACTATCTGATTCTTTTGATATTCCTATTGCTGCTCTATGTCTTGTTCCTAATTCTTTTGCAATATCTTTGTCATCTGCTAATGGTAAAACACATGCTGCTGCTGCTATTTTATTTCCTGATATTACAACTGCTCCATCATGTAATGGTGTTTTAGGTACAAATATATTTACCAATAATTGTGGTGATACTTCTGCATCCATTGGAATTCCAGTTGATATTATATCTTGAATTTTTATATCTCTTTCTATTACTATTAATGCTCCTGTTTTTGTTTTTGAAAGTTCTGTAGCAGCAATTACAATTTTATATATATCTTCTTTTGTCTTTGTAGCCAAATCCTTTTCTATACCAAAAAATTGTGCTAGTCTATTTGTTCCAAGTTGTTCTAACGCTCTACGCAATTCTGGTTGGAATATTACTATTATAGCAATAACTCCTAAATTCATTATTCCTGTTAATATCCAGTTTAATATTTTTAGATTTAATAATCCACTTACCCATGTAGCCAAAACCAATAATGCAATCCCTTTAATTAATTGCCATGCTCTAGAACCTTTTACAATTTTTAAGAAACAGTATATTAAAAATATAACTATACTTAAATCTAATATTAATGTAATTAGTTCAAATGGATTACTTTGAAGTGACTTTACATATGCTACAATACTATTTGTATAAAAATTTTCCCAATTCATTCCTAAATTTATAATCATATATTTTTATTACTCCTTAAAAAATTAATGCATATACAAGTGAAATTGCAGTTCCTCCTAGCATTAAAATTGCAAGTATTCCTGCCATTATTTTCACAAATATTTGTCCTTTATCATATTTTCTTTTTTCAATATTAACATTTTTATTTTTCATTAATTTCTTCCTCTATTATAATATTTAGGTTTTTAAATGGTTTTACCTATAAACCTTTTTTATTTTAATAATATACTTACTAAATTCTTCTTTAATATTATAACAATTTAGCACATTTTTTTCAATTACTTTTATAAATATTATTTATCTTCTATAATTTTTATTATTGTTTTTGTTTTTTCTGCTTGCTCTTTTCTGATTTTTATTGTTTTACTTAAATTTTCTTTTGCTATTTGCAATTTTTCTAAATCATTTGCATGTATATATGCTATTGGTTCATCTTTTTGTACTATGTCTCCTATTTTCTTTTCTAATACAATTCCAACTGCTGGATCTATTTCATCTTCTTTTCTTATTCGTCCTGCTCCTAATTCCCCTGCAATTTTTCCAACTGCTTTAGCTTTTATTTCATATATATATCCAGATTTTTCGCTATATATAGGTTCTATATATTTTGCTTCTTCGAAATTATCTATATCTGATATATATGTTATATCTCCACCTTGATTTTTTACTAATTGTTCAAACTTTTTATATGCTTTTCCATTTTTCAAGTTTTCTTCTAACATTTTTTTGGCATCTTCTAAATTACATTTGATACCTGCTAGTTTTACCATATAACTTCCAAGTTCTAGTACTACTTGTTTTACGTCTTCCTCAATATCACCTTTTAAAGCTTTTATTGCTTCTCTTACTTCTAAACTATTTCCTATATTATGACCTAATGGCTCTTCCATGTTTGTTAATATACATACTGTTTCTCTATTAGCTATTTTTCCTATTTCTATCATTTCTTTAGCTAATTTTTCTGCATTTTTTTGATTTTTCATAAATGCTCCATCACCAACTGTTACATCTAAAACAATTTTTTCAGCTCCACTAGCAATTTTTTTACTCATTATACTAGATGCAATTAAAGGCATACTTTCTACACAAGAAATACTATCTCTTAATTCATATATTTTCTTATCAACAGGCGCTAAGTTCATTGTTTGTGATATCATGCTTATACCTATTTTTTTTACGTTTTCTATAAAATCCTTTACTTCTATATTAGTTTTATATCCTGGTATAGATTCTAATTTATCAACTGTTCCTCCTGTAAATCCTAGTCCTCTACCTGACATTTTAGCAACTGGAACTCCACAAGAAGCAACTAATGGTAATACTATTAATGATACTTTATCACCTACTCCTCCTGTTGAATGTTTATCTACTATTACTTTATTTAAATTTGATAAATCTAATATTTCTCCTGACTTTGCCATTGCTATAGCTAAATTTGCTGTTTCTTCATTAGTCATTCCTTGTATAAATATTGCCATAATTAATGCAGCTGCTTGATAGTCTGTTATTTCTCCTTTGTTATATCCTTCTACAAAATATTCTATTTCTTCTTTTGTTAATTGTTTTTTATCTCTTTTTTTCTCTATTATATCTAAAATGTTCATTTGCATAATCCTTGTATAATGTATTTAGGTTTTTTTATAAAGGTTTTACCTATAAACCTATTACTACCATTATTATATTTTAAGAATTTGTAAAATGTTTTGTAAATGTTAGTCTATGTATTGGGCAAAGTCCATATTCTTTTATTGCAGCTATATGTTTAGCTGTTCCATATCCCTTATGTGATGAAAATCCATATTGTGGATATATTTCATCCCATTGTCTCATTATTCTATCCCTTGTTACTTTAGCTAAAATTGATGCAGCTGCAATATTATAACATTTAGCATCACCTTTTATTATTGGTTCATATGGAATTCCTCTTGTATTAATATGTGTTAATGCATCAACTATAATTAGATCTGGCTTTACATCTAATCCATCAACAACTTCTGTAACTCCTTGTTTTGTTGCATTTAATATGTTTATATCATCTATTATATGATGGTCTATTACTGCTATTGAATAACTTATTGCTTCTTCTTTTATTACATCATATAATTTTTCTCTTCTTTTTTCTGTTACTTTTTTTGAATCATTAATACCTTCTATCATTGAATCTTGTGGCATAATAACCCCCGCAACAACAACAGGACCAGCTAATGGTCCTCTTCCTGCCTCATCTATTCCACATATATTTTTAAATCCTTTACTATATAAATCTTTTTCTATTTCTTTTATTTTTGTTAGTCTTTCTAATTCTTTTTCTTTCATATTAATCATATTCCTTATTTTTCTATATTATCTATTTCTGTTAATGAATATCTTCCATTATATCCAAGTGTATTATATACTTCAACAGTTGCATTTGAGTCATCAAATTTTATTAGATAATATTCTTTATTTTTTAATTCTACTTTATCTAATCCCCATTGTTTCATTGCTTCTGCTGTAACCTTATAGCATTCTGATACAGGTATTTCTGATGATGTTGATATTCCTGTTGCTGGTTCTAGTTTCGCCTCTGTTTCATATATTGCTTTTCTTATTTCTGCAATTTTAGTTTCATCTGTTGATTTACCTATTTTAAAATTTGCTTCTTCTACATATTCTTTTGATTTTGCCTGTATTAATAACATATTTGTTCTTAATTCTTCCAATTTTGATCTATTTATTGTTTCTTTACCTTCATATACAGTTATTCCTGCAATTATTAATAATACTACTATTGTTATTACTAGTGCTAATAAAGTTACACCATTATTTTTTTCTATTATATCTTTCATTTTTTATAAAATTCCTTTCTAAACTTCTATTTTTCTTCCTATTCATTATAAATAAATTCCTATAATAATTCAAGCATTTTAATATATTATTTTATGTAAGATTACCTAATCTTTTAAATAAGCTAAAGTTTTATTAAGATCTTAAAACTTTCTAATTTTTTTCACAAAATATTCACAAATCTATTGTATTATATAATTACATTAGGATATTATAAATATAAATTATTTTCAGGAGGTATTAAAATGGAAGAAAATAATAAAAAACCACTTATCGAAATAAAAAAAGAAGATTCTAAAAAATCTTCAAATTTTGAAGCTGTAAAAGCAAATAATAAAAATACAGCAAATTCTAAAAAATCTAGAACTAATAATAGTGGATTTGGTAAAACAGTATTAGTTCCATTTGTTAGTGGAGTTGTGGGTTGTGCCATTGTAGTTGGTACATGTTTTGGTGTTCCATCTATTAGAACAAAATTGTTAAGTTCTAATTCTACTACATCTACATCAAATTCTTCTAATTCAAATGTAAGTGGATATGTTAGTCAAACTTCACTCTCTAATTACTCAGACACCGCTGTATATGCTGCTAATAAGATATTGCCTTCAGTTGTAGGAATTGAAGTTCAATATAGTGTAAATTCTATGTTGTCTATGTTTGGAAGTAGAAGTCAATCTCAAACAGCAACAGCTACTGGTTCTGGAATTATAATAAGTGAAGATGGATATATTTTAACAAATAATCATATTGTTTCTACATCTTCTTCATCATCTAGTAGTTCTTCTAGTAGCAACTACTATTCAGTATCAGAAGCTGAAAAGGTTACTGTAACATTATTTAATGATGAAACAACATATGAAGCAAAAATTGTAGGTACTGATGAACAAACAGATTTAGCTGTTATAAAAATAGAAAAAACAGGACTTCCAAAAGCAGAATTTGCAGATTCTGACAGTATTAAAGTTGGTGAATTTGCAATGGCAGTTGGTAATCCTTTAGGAATGCAAAGTAGTATTACTTGCGGAGTAGTAAGTGCTGTTAATCGTAAAATTACAGATAGTGATGGAAAAGAATTTACTTTAATTCAAACTGATGCAGCAATAAATGCTGGTAATAGTGGTGGTGCATTAGTTAATAGTCAAGGTCAAGTTATTGGTATTAATACATTAAAATTACAAGGAACTGGAATTGAAGGTATGGGATTTGCTATTCCAATTAATTCAACCACAGATATTACTTCACAATTAATTCAATATAGTAAAGTAAAAAGACCTTATATTGGCATAACTGGTATGGACTTAAATGAAAATACAGCAAAAGCAAATAATTTAGTTAAAGGTATTTATGTTAAAGCTGTTGATGATTTCTCTGCTGCTGAAAAAGCTGGAATAAAAATAGGTGATGTAATAATTGAAGCAGATGGAACAAAAATTACAACGATGGATGAATTAAACTCAATTAAAAATAAACACTCTATTGGTGATGAAATGAAAATCAAAGTAAATCGTAATGGTCAAGAAAAAGAATTAACTTTAACTTTAGGAGAACAACCTTAATCTTTTCACTTTTAGTTCACACAATGGACAAAATACATTGTTAAAATACAAGCATAGTCAGTAAGGAGATTACTGATTGAATATAAAAAACATCCCCTTTTATTTTCAAAAAGAGAAGAAATTTGTCGATTTCTTCTCTCCTTTTTTATTATAACCATATTATACATATTAAAATAACAGCATAATATAGCCAATTAGTTAATTAGTTTTCATAAAGATTTGACAGATATTGAATATTATGCTATACTATGGTCGTTTGAAACATATATATGTTTCAAAGAGGGAAGTTCTACCATACTTTCGTGATTATAGTAAATACTAAAAATCTAGAAGTATGGAGCCATACTTCTTTTAGTTTGAATTATAATCAATCTATTTATATAGTAGGAAGTATGGTCAATCTACATATTAATTTTATATTTGATAATAATATTACACCATGACCTATAACAAAACTATGTACGCAGATTTGTCCTTATCTCCATGAATTATTATATCAAATTTTTTCCATTTATTATTAAATATAAAGTTATTGAGTGTAGCTCTCGTAAATGAACTTGAAAAAAGCCACTTAAAGTGGCTTTTTTCTTTTTATTTATATTTATATAAAATGACTTTTTGCTCCGACCCCAAAATCATAATACTACTATATCCATTTCTGATGTTGCCATTTGGTTTCCATATGCATATATTACATATAATATATTTCCTGTAAAATAAAATTCTGTTGATTTTTCTATACTATAAATATCACTGTTTATATCTCTTGAATATATATTATATCCTAAACTTTTTAAATCTTGAGCTTTTTTTTGCTCTGTTTGTATATCTGCTTTTATCTTATTTTGAACATCATTTTCGTTTAACTGCTCTATTTTTAAGACTTCTGCTAATGTTATTTCTTTATTATTTCTTAAGTCATAATTATATGTTTGGATTATTACTTTCTGAGCTTTTGATCCTTCTTTTAAATTAGATTTAATCATTACTGATAATATGTCATCTTGAATATTTGCAACATATTCCACTGTATAAATAACATTATTATTTTCGCTTTGTAGAACTTTTTTTGCCATATCAACAAAAATATTTTCTATTTCTTGATTGTATTTTTCCACTACTTCTCCACTTATATTTATATGTGGTATATGTACCTCTAAATCATAACTATTCAATTTCGTTTCTTTTTTCTCATATTTAGTATACACTATTTTTTGGTCTGCTTCTTCTTTTTTAGAGTTATTTGTGTCATTATCATTTGTTATTGTATTATTAAAAATAGTATTAAATTCTGATTTTATTGTTTGTTGCTGTTCTTCTGTTTTGCTACCTAATCCAGCTTTTTGACTTATTCCAATAAATTTAGCTATATCTATTCTTGTATAAAATTGTACATAAAATGCAATTATTACACTAATTATACAAATTATTATTATTGATATATAAATAAATAATTGTTTCTTCTTTATTCTGTTTTTTTCTGGTAAAACTACGTTCATTATCTACCCTCTTTTACATTTGTATTATCTGTTTTATTATAACATTATATTTAATTTTTATCAACATTAATTTTGTATTAATATTAACTCAAAATATTGACTATTACTAGTTTTTAAGGTATTATATTGTAGTAATATTTTATTAAGAAATGAGGAATTTTAAGTATGTTATGTTCAGAATGTAATAAAAATCCAGCAATACTTTTTTATAAAAAAATTGAAGATGGAAAAGAATCTTTAGAAGGTTATTGCTATGACTGTGCTAAGAAAAAAGGAATAAATCCTACTGAAGTACTTTCACAACAAAATAACTTTTTATCGCATGATAAATTAAATATTAATGATATGTCAAAACAATTTGAAAGTATTTTTAAAGATTTAGCAGAAAATATTAATCTTGAAGATTTAGAAAATATTGAAGGTGCTATTACCTTTGATAATATAGATGGAAAAACTGATGATGATGGTGAATCATCTAAAATATCAGGTACAGCTATTCCATTAGGTTCTATTTTTAATATGTTTCAAAATAACAATAATAATGAAGAAGAAACTGAACCTAGTACAGGACGTAAAAAAGTTAAAGTTGAAAAACGTCCTAAACAAAATAAAAAGAAAAAATTTCTTGATACTTTTGGAACTAACTTAACTACAAAAGCAAAAAATAACCAACTAGATATGGTTATTGGTAGAGAAAAAGAAATTCAAAGAATTGTTCAAATTTTAAATAGACGTTCAAAAAACAACCCTTGCTTAATTGGTGAACCAGGTGTTGGTAAAACTGCTATTGCACAAGGTTTAGCTATAAAAATTGCTAACCAAAATGTTCCAGCCAAATTACTTAACAAAGAAGTTTATTTGTTAGATATGACTTCTGTCATTGCTGGTACACAATTTAGAGGTCAATTTGAATCACGTATGAAAGGCATAATTGACGAATGTAAAGAATATGGAAATATTATTTTAGTAATTGATGAAATCCATAATATTATCGGAGCTGGTGATGGTGAACATTCTATGAATGCAGCAAATATTCTAAAACCTGCCCTATCTAATGGTGAAATTCAATTAATTGGTACTACAACATTAAAAGAATATAGAAAATATATCGAAAAAGATTCTGCTTTAGAAAGAAGATTCCAACAAGTTTTAGTTGAAGAGCCTTCAATTGATGACAGTATAGGAATTTTGGAAGGAATAAAAAAATATTATGAAGAATATCATAAAGTAAAAATTTCTTCTGATGTAATTCGTCAAGCTGTTATAATGTCTGAAAAATATATACATGACAGATTTTTACCAGATAAAGCTATTGATATATTAGATGAAGCTTGTTCAAGAATTAACCTTGAAAATAAAGCTCTATACAGATTAGAAATGTTAAAACAAGAATTATCAAAAGTTCAAGCAGAAAAAGAAGAAGTTATTGCAGCAGATTCTACTGAAGATTATCAAAAAGCTGCTGATTTAAAAACTCGTGAATGTCAACTTATAGAAGAAATTGATAAATTAAGTGCTAAAACAAAACCAAAACAATTAACAGTTCAAGATATTGCTACTGTTATTGAAAACTGGACTAAAATACCTGTTAAGAAAATAACTGAAGAAGAAACTCAAAAATTATTAAATTTAGAAACAAATCTTCATAAAAGAATTATTGGTCAAGACGAAGCTGTAAGCAGTGTTGCAAGAGCAATTCGTAGAAATCGTGCAGGACTAAAAAGCACTAAAAGACCACCTTCTTTTATATTTGTAGGTCCAACAGGTGTTGGTAAAACAGAACTTGCTAAAAGCTTAGCTTATGAAATGTTTGGAAGTGAAGATTCTATCATTAGAATAGATATGTCTGAATACATGGAAAGTCATTCTACATCTAAATTAATCGGTGCACCTCCAGGATATGTTGGATATGATGATGCTGGTCAATTAACTGATAAAGTAAAGAGAAAACCATATTCTATAATTTTACTAGATGAAATTGAAAAAGCTCATCCTGATGTATTTAACATTTTATTACAAGTATTAGATGATGGTAAACTAACTGATAGCCAAGGAAATACAGTAAGCTTTTCTAACACAATTATTATAATGACATCAAATGCAGGTTCAAATGTTAATAATAATTCTATTGGTTTTGGAAATGAAACTGTTACTAAGGATAAACTTATAGACAGATTAAAAGAATATTTTAGACCTGAATTTTTAAACAGAGTTGATGAAATTATTAGTTTTGATTCATTAACAAAAGAACAATTATTACAAATTGTTGATTTAATGTTAAAAGATACATCAAAAGCCTTACAAGATAAAGATATTACTTTAGAAGTTTCATCTAAAGCCAAAAATTATCTTTTAGAAAAAGGAACTGATATCAAATTTGGTGCAAGACCTTTACGTAGAGCTATCCAAAGATATATTGAAGATGAATTATCTGAAATGATTTTAAGAGGTCAATTAATTGATGGTCAAAAAGTAGTAGTAGATTTTGAAAAAGATAAACTAAAATTTAAAATAGAAGATTAGGAGAAAACAATGTTTAAACACATACCAAATATCTTAACAATTATAAGATTTTTATTAATACCATTTATATTATTAAATATATTTACAGGTAATTATATACTAGCTTTTGTATTTTTCACAATATCAGGCATAACTGATATTGCAGATGGATTTATTGCCAGAAAGTTTAACCTTATTTCAAATTTTGGCAAATTAATGGATCCGTTGGCTGATAAATTAACACAAATAGCAACACTTACATCATTAGTTATTGTTAATATTATTCCTTTATGGATTTTAATAATTGTATTATTAAAAGAATTTATAATGATTGTAGGAGCTTCTTTCCTCTATGGAAAAGATGTTGTTGTATATAGTAAATGGTATGGAAAATTAGCAACTGTATTATTCTATCTTGCAATTGTATTTTCTCTTGTAATTAAGCAATTTAACCTTGTTGGTATTTGGGAACAGTTAACACTCACAACATACTGTTTAGCGTTAATTGCAACAGTATTTGCATTAATTATGTATGTAAAAGCTTTATACCAAAAAGGATTTATTGATAAAGAAGATTTAAAAAAAGATGTTACTGAAGTAACTATTGAGAAAAAGCATTTTAAAAAGAACTAATTATGAAGTGAACCCAATTTATTAGACAAAAAAGTTTAATAAATTGGGTCTATTTTTTATATGCTAGGTTAATATATTTTTTATGCAGTGACAATTCGGGGGGACCAACAAGTTACAGACTGTTATGTAATTACAGTCTGCACGTAGTTTGGAGTCACAAAGAAAAAATATATTAACTTAGAACAAAATAAATTATTCGTAGTCCTCTATTAATTGATTTAAATTTTGCAATCCATTAACTTCTATTCCTTTTTTCATATTAATTTTATCTGTCTCTGATAAATATTCAGTTGCTATATCTGTTGTTTCATACTCCTCTTCTTCTCCATTATCTAGCTTTTTAAATACTGTTGCAAATCCATTCTTTTCTTTTAATATAAAATGTTCATTACAACTACCTTTTTCTGTTTTGCTTAAAACTATATTGGTGTCAGAAAATTTTTCTATATTCCATTCACTATATTTTTCTTTTAGTTCTTCTTGTGTTAAATTTACTAATTCTTCTGGTATTTCTCTATATTGGCTTGTTTCATGTCCACATTTTTCGTATTTTATTTTATATGTTACAAATGCTTTTGGTGATATTTTCTCTTCACTCACATTTGCAGCTTTAACAGTATTATTGAAATTATTGTTTTGATTTTCTACATTATTTTCTATCATATTTTGATTGTTTTCTACTTTTGCAATACTATCATTTTGTCCGTTTTTTGGCTTTATTAGAAGTATCCCAATTATTACTCCCATAATTATAATAATTATTGTTAACATGCTCATAACTACTTTATTCATTTTACACCACACTCTTTTCCTAAGAACTAAAACTAATTAGAATTACTTATTCTTTTTTGTATTTTTATATAGTGTTAACAATTTACAGCAATTTATACCATTTTTTAGTAATTTATTTTTTCTTTTACTATATATTGTCCCTTTCTATTAACTTTTATTGTAATTTCTCCATTTTTATCTGTTCTATATATTTTTATCTTGTTCTTATTTAATGTTTCTAAAGTGCTATCTGATGGATGTTTAAATAAATTATTTTTTCCAACTCCTATTAATGCCATTTTAGGATTAACCTTTTCCACAAATTCTTCTATTGATGATGTTTTAGAACCATGATGTGCTATTTTTAAAATATCTGCTTTTAAATCTTTATTATCATATTTTTCTAACATTTTTTCTTCTGCAATTTTTTCTATATCTCCTGTAAATAACATTGAAAAATTGTGATAATTTAATTTAGCAACTATTGAATTATTATTTAATATATTTTCTTTTATCTGCTCTTCTTGTGGCCACAATATTTTAAAATATAAGTTATTTTCAATTTTTAATATATCTCCTTCTTTCACTATTAAGACTTTAATTTTCTTTTTCTTTACTATATCTAAAAGTTTTTTGTAATTTTCCGAGTCTTCTCCTTGTTTAGATATTATTATTTTTTTTACTTTTAGTTCTTCTAAAATTGTAAATAAATTTCCAATGTGATCATTATCCATATGAGTTATAAGCATATAATCAATTTTTGTATATCCTTTATCTAATATATATGGTAACAATATATTTTTTCCGCCATCAAAACCACTATTTATATTACTTCCTCCACCATCTATAAGAATTGTTTTATTATATGGTGTTTTTATAAATGTACAATCACCTTGTCCTACATCAACAAAATTAATTTCTAACTTTTTTGGTATTACTTTTAATACTACTATTATGAATATAATTATATATGTAATTTTTTTTATATTTTCTCTATGTACTCTGCAATAATATTTAGCAACTGCAATTAGATTTTTTATCCTCTTTTGAGTTGCTGTTAATTTAGTATTTACTTTTAATTTACATACATAATATATTATGTATGTAAAAATATATGTACTAATTAGTAAAAACACTGATGGAGTTGAAATATATATTTTTGCACAAGGTAATTTACTAAATTTTGTAATTAATAATAAAGTATCTACTAAAATTTTTAATGGAAACCCAAATATTTGGGTTAAGTTAATTGAAATAAAAGATAAACTAATTAGAAGTATCCCAATTATTATAATTGGACTTATTATGATACAAACTAAAAGATTTGTTATTATAAAATATGGACTAAAAATATTAAAAGAATATATCATATATGGTAATATCATCAGTTGTGCTGATATTGTCACACTTAATATTTCTTTTATCTTTTCTAATTTTGCAGATTTTAAATTTATTTTATATTTCCATTTTTTATTTCTAATTTTAAAACTATTTAATATCTTTAACACAGTTTTGTTGAAAACAACTATTCCAATAGTTCCAAGATATGAAAGTACAAATCCACTATTTAGCACCAAATATGGATTATTTAAAAGAATAATTAATATAGATAAACTTAATGTATTCCAAAAGTCATTTTTTCTATAAAATATATGTCCTCCTATAACCATAATTTCCATAAAAACAGCCCTCATTATAGATGGTGATAAACCAGATATAATCATATATATATTCAAGAATATTGCTGTAAAGATTCTTGTTTTCTTTTTTCCTAAAACACCATTACATATTGAGAATATAATAATTATATATTGTACATGCATACCTGATACCGCTAATATATGTGATAAATTACTAATCTTAAAATTTTCCCTAATTTCATTATCTATACCACTTGTGTCACCTATTAATATTCCTTTTATCACTTCTGCTTCTTTTTCTGGTAATATTTTTTCTATATTATCTTTTATTATGTTAGTAAATTTATTTATATTAGAAATTACTATATTTCCTTTATTTTTATCTGTCAATTTGATATCTTCTACTTTTAGTGTTCCATATATTTTAATTGTTTTCAAATATAATTTATAATTAAATCCACCATAATTTCTCTGTTCATTAGGTTCAATAAAAGTAGCCTTTACATTAACTATATCCCCATATTCTAAATTAATATTTATCTTTTTGCTTACTTGGATATAAAGTATTTTGTTAGTTCTTAAAATTTTTCCCTTATAGATGTCATTGTATGTTTTTTCCATTTTATCACTGATAATGATAATTTTTTCTTCTATATTTTCTCCATCACTATATATTTTTTTATATTTGTTTTCTTGGAAATTAATAAATAAATTTGATATTATGCTAAATACTGCAATTGTGATTAAAATCTTTGAATTAAAAAATAATTTGATATATCTAAAATATCTCTTTGGACTAAATATTGAAATTTTTTTATTTAGCTCTATTCTATTTTTAGTTTTACTTTTATATATGTTTTTTAAAATAACATAAATTACAACTATGGTCAAAAAAATAGGAGCTATACTAATTTTTGTATATAGCCCCCATATTATTCCTATTATATATCCTATAGTTGCAACTAAAATAGGTCTTTTTATTATTATTCCCTCCTACTTTACTGCAATTACATAACTCTTCTTGCTCCTACATATTTGTTATTATAGTAGCCTGAAGTTATTGAATCTATTGTAACTCCTCTTGATGGATTTGCTGCATGAACAATTTGCCCTCCACCAATATAAATACCAACATGGTTAATTCCTGATGCTGATGATCCAAACATTACTAAATCCCCTGCTTGTAAATTACTTCTTGCCACTGCTGTACCATTACTATATTGTCCTTGTGCTGTTCTACTTAAACTTATTCCATGTAATTTAAATACATATGATGTAAATCCTGAACAGTCAAAACTATTTGGTCCTGAAGCACCATAAACATATTTACTACCTATATAACTCTTAGCTGTTGCTATAACTGTTGAACCTTTTCCTGATGAGGCAGTAGTTGTTTTTGTTGTTTCAGTATTGTCTACTTGTGTTGTTCTTGCTTTTGTTGAACTTCTTGATGTTGTATTAGTTGTGTTTGTAGTGTTTGTTCTATTTTCAGTTGTTTCTACTTTATTATCTGATAATAAGCTTGTAGAAATATAACCTTCTTCTCCACTTACTTTTACTTTACTCCATCCATTTTCTTCTGAATATACTTCAACACTTGTGTTTTGTAATAATGTTTTTACTATTTCAGAAGTTTGATTTGCTTCTTTTCTTAAATTAACACTTGTTTCTTTTATGTATGCTGTTTTTATTGGATTTTTAGCAGCTTCCTCTTGTTTTTGCTTTTCTTGTTCTTCTTTTTGTTTATCAATTTCTTTTTGTGTTGTTAATTTATCTTTTCTGATCCAGCCTTTAGTTGTATTAGTTTGAACACAAACCCAGTCATTAATTACTTCTACTACATTTACTTTTTCATCTTTTTTTACTTCTACTATGTCTGTTGCATTTATTACTGGAACAATTTTTAATTTTGTATTTTCTTTTACTATTTGTTCATTCGTAATTTCTGTAGTTTGCTCTTCTTGTTCTGTTGATGTATTTTGAGTTGTTGTTTCTGAGTTTGAACTTGTATTTTCTTCAGTTTTAGTTGTACTAATTTCATTTTGGTCTTCTGTACTATTTTCTAATGTTAATAAGTCTTTTCTTACATATCCTGTAATATCATTACTTTTTACTTTACACCAATCACTAGAATTGTCTAAAACTTCTACATTATCATTTAGAGATAATTGTACTAATATTTTACTATTTTCATCTGCTGTTTCTCTTAAATTTGCAGTTTCAACATTTACTTTTGCTGTATTTGCTGCAAAATTTACATTTGTAAAAAACAATATTGTAATTCCTAAAATTGCCACGAGCATTATGCCTATTACTTTATTTTTACTTTTCATTTTTATTTCTCCTTAAATAATAATTTAATACATCCTGTCTTTGAACGTTCCTAGTATATACTTTTTTTATTTTTTTGTCAAGTTTTTCAAAAAAAGCTCCCCAATGTATTGACAAATCTAGATTTTCATAATATAATGTTTTAGCAATATTGATAATATGATTTAGGTTTAAGCTTCTCCCCGGTGGCTAAAACTTGAATTTCATATATAAATACAAAAATAAATAGGAGGGTATATATTACCATGAATAATACAACATATTATGCAAAAAAAGGTGAAGTAGAAAGCAAATGGTATATAATTGATGCAGCTAATAAACCTTTAGGTAGAGTAGCCGCAGAAGCTGCTAAATTATTAAGAGGAAAACATAAACCAACATTTACACCAAATGTTGATACAGGTGATCACGTAATCATTTTAAATTGTAAAGATGTTATCTTAACAGGTAACAAATTAACACAAAAAATTTATAGACATCATTCAGGATATATTGGAGGAATGAAAGAAATTCCAGCTAAAGATATGTTAGCTAAAAATCCAGAAAAAGCTATGACTTTAGCAATAAAAGGAATGTTACCTCATAATTCTTTAGGTAGACAAAGTCTTAAAAAATTAAGAGTTTATGCTGGTTCTGAACATGAAAACCAAGCACAAAAACCAGAAGTATGGGAGGTAAAATAAAATGGCAAAAAAAGAAAATATCGTTTTCTATGGTACAGGTAGAAGAAAAAATGCAATCGCTAGAGTTAGAATAATGGAAGGAAACGGAAAAATCACTATTAATGGAAAAGATATTAATGAATTTTTCGGATTAGAAACATTAAAAACTATAGTAAGACAACCTTTAAATGTTACTAATACAGAATCAAAATATGATGTTATTGCAACAGTAAAAGGTGGAGGATTTACAGGTCAAGCTGGAGCTATCAGACATGGTTTAGCTAGAGCTTTAAATGAAGCAAACAGCGAATACAGACCAGCTTTAAAATCAAACGGATTCTTAACAAGAGATCCTCGTATGAAAGAAAGAAAGAAATATGGTCTTAAAAAAGCCCGTAAGGCACCTCAATTTAGCAAGAGATAGACATATATCAAAACTCGGAAATATTATTTTCCGAGTTTTTTGTTTTTAACAATTATTCTATAATATCAACTGCATTAGACTTATCTAGTCCCTCTAAATTATAATAATTTGTCGGTATTTCCCCTACAATTATATTTTCAGAAAGTAGTACCTGACTTGTTATATCTTTTTGTATATCTCTAAATGGCGTTAACACATTAATACTACATTTTGCGTCTAAATATATTCTATGTAATGTCTGATTTATTCCTTGTGCTGTAAATTCACTTTTTAAGTTTGTTTCTATATCTCCAACAGTTGAAATTTTAATTTTCACACCTGGTCCTCTACCTGATAATAATTTTAACCCTGTAAAACTTCCGAAGTGCTATTGATATATCTTCACTTCCTTTACTATTAATTTCTTTTTGCGCATTCAACGCAATTTTAGTTGTTATTATATTTATATTAGTAGTATTAGATTTTATCATTATAATTTTATTAGTAGTATTATTCCTTTCTATTGTAAATATGTCTTCATATGAATATTGTTTCATTACATTATTAGTTTGTTCATTTAAAATCATTGTTGCCATTGATTTTGATTTTGCCTCACATAAAGTATCAAAAATCGGATTTACTGCATCTAATATATATTTTGAAACACCACCTGCTATACAAAAAATGATGATAATTTCTAACAAATTTAATAACTTCTTTTTGTTGATCTTATCACCATTTATGCATGCTTTAGGTAATTTTATTCGTGGTCTTGAATATATTTTAGCCATTGCTCATAACTGGTATCCTTGTATAATGTGGGATAAACAATTTTTGTCCTGGGTTTATTCTATTTTCATCTTCAATTCCATTTGTTCTTGCTATATCTTCTACAGAACTTCCAAATTCTTTAGCTATTTTCCACAAACTATCCCCTGGTTTTACAATATACATTAATATACTATAATCCTCTTCTTCCCTCTCTCCTGTTGTTTGTACATCATCTATTACATTAATTGTAATATTTCTAGATATATCTAATATCATTTTTAAATCAATATTACAACTAACATTTCCACCATCTTGAACAATAAAATCTTGATTTAAAACTTCTATTAAAAGTTCTACATTACTATTACCTATTCCATCTATATCTACATTATACTCAAATGGAATATTGGCTGTTCTTGTTTCTACTTGTAAGTCACTATTAGATAACACGAAATTTATTTCTAATTCACCTATATATGATAATCTATTATTAGTTTTGTTTTCTTCTTTTATTATTGGCACTATATCAACATCTATAATGTTTTTATTTTCTAATCCCGCTAAGTTTATTCTCTCTCTTATTTCTTTTTTCTCTACATTCATTTGTTTCCCTGTTATTGTTACTACTTTTCTTTGGTTAAATTCTAAGTTTTCAGTTGGACTATATAAATCTTGTATTAGTTGAATTTGCTTATTTTCATATACAAATGCTATAACACTAACTTCTATTTCCACATAAATTGAATGTTCTTCTGCACTATTTGGTTTTATTATTATATTTTTTATTTCATAATCTACATTTGATATATTCTCTTCTGTAACATTAGGTATATCTATAAAACCTACGATTGGAATTTTTGCACTTACACTTCCTATTCGATTATCTTCTGTTAGATATAATATTTTTATTTCTGCTTCTGCTTTTGTTAATATTTTATTATAACTAACTTTTATGTCCTTATCACCAATTATTACACTTGCCTTTAATATTTCGGCTAAATTATCTTCTGCTCTAATCGCTATGGTGTCTTTGGCAAAAATCTTATTTTCTCCCATTCCTACTAATGAATTAACATTTAAGTTTTCTTTTAACATCTGTATTCCTTGGGCATCTGGTATGTCTCTTACAAATTCTATCTCCTCATTTGAATATATTTTTATATTTAATTCTATTGTAGCTTTTATACCTATTTTTCTGCCATTAATAACTTTTGTCTCTATACTTTTTAAAACAACTTCTAATTTACAATTCATTCCTTCTTGAACATTTGGTATTTGTATGTTTTCTGAGAAATCTAAATCTGTTATTAAGCTTCTTATTCTATCATTTTCATCATCTGCCATATACATGATATATGTATTTATATTACCATCAACTCTTATTTTCCCTTCTAGAACTTCTTTTTTATATATACTTACTACCCCACTTGTACCAATTGTATTTATAATATCAGGTTTAGCATCTGGTACTATCATGTCACCTTCTACTACTAATAGTTCTTTTCTATTTGCAACTAATTTATTTATATTTAAATTTTCTTTAATTGTTTCTACAATCATTATTAAACCTCCTTAATTATTCTTTATTAATATATATTAGAGGTTTATTTATTTTATTCTTTTTTATTATATAAAAAAGACAAATAAGTTGTTTAATCTTATTTGTCTCTTTATATTATAATGATGTTTTTCTATTTCTTAATTCTGGCTCTGGTGGTATTAATGGTGAATATGAATCTCCATCAAATACTTCTACCTCTACTGTTCTTGTTAAAACATCTGTGTAACTATATGTTACATTTCTATTATTCTCTTCATATTTTACTACAAAAATATTTGGATATGCTTTTTCTATTGTGGCTTCTTTTTCAAAGGCTTTGCTTCTTCCTAGTGAACCTTTTACTATTATCTTTTGTCCTACTTTTTCTAATATATCAGTTTTCAGATTTGCTATATCATTTCTACAAATCATATCCTCACCTACTCCCTTATGATGGCTAAATTATAGCATTTTTTGGCCTTATTGTCAAAATTTAGCATTTCTTGTTTTAGCCGTATAACCTGCTTGTTTCAAGGGATTGGCAAGTTTGTTTTCACTATGTTACAACTATATTACATTTTTGTTACATGTTTATTTTGAAGTTAATTTTTCTTTTGTAATTGAACTTTTAATTTTCCATTACTTCCTATTCCACTTATTCCTTTTTTACCATCTCTTAATTCATTTGCAATATCATCAATTGTTATATATTTATATTTCTCTGTTGTAGCTATTCTTTCAGCTACAATTAAAGGATCTATAAAATCTATTAATATTCGTGCTGGTGATGATGCAAAATTTGCACCTGCTGCCATTATTGCTTCAAAGTAACTTTGGCAGGCTCCTGCAAATATTGCTATATTTGCATTATTATTTTTTTCATATCTTCTTGCTTCTCTTACTGTTTCTATAAAATATTTTGAATTTTTATAGTTGTAAATATCATAATATCTTGTTCCTTTTTTAAACATTTCGTCATGTCCTGTAACTACAAGGATATCAGGCTTATATACTTCTAGTAAATTATAAACTACTTGTGGTTGTCTATATTCTGGTATATTTTTTACAACTGCATTTAATCCTACTTTTTGATAATAATTATATGCTTTTTCACTGTACTTTTTATCACCATCTAAATGAAGTATTTTACCTGATATTATTTGAGTTTTACATTCTTCTATATCACCTATCGATTTTTGACTCATCATTTTCACCCCATTTGTCAGGCTACTACATTATATGTCAAAATTCGTCGATTGGTGTATTTATACTAATGACCATATTTTCTTTTTGTTGCCATCCCTCCTCTTATGTGCCTTTCTGCTTTATTTTCATCTAAAACTACTCGTACTTCTTTAGCTAAACTAGGATTTATTTTCTTTAGTCTTTCTGATACATCTTTGTGTACTGTACTTTTACTAACTCCAAATTTTTTGGCAGCTCCTCTTACTGTATCTTTTGATTCTATTATATAATGCGCAAGTTCTACACTTCGCTCTTCTATTGTTTTTTTTCCTGCCGTTGATAAATTGTGTGCATATATTTGTCTCATAAAGAAAGACCCCCTATGAAAATACTTTTGTTTAATTGTATTCTTCATAGGAAGTCCTTAGAACTTTTATAAATTGTATCTATAATAAATATTAATGCATAATTCAAAACATATATTTTCATTTATATTTTTTCTAGTTTATGAATTACTTACTGCATCTGTATTTATTAGAAATAAACATTAAAAGCCCAGAAGCATATACACACCTCTGAGCCGATTATTATTCAACATTTTTCTTATTATTATAAATTTTATCTAAATATTCATCTGGATATGCTTTATCTATAAATTCATCAAGACTATTTTTAGGTGGTATATCTTTTCTTCTTTCTTCTTGTCTTGCTGCTGCCATACATGATATTCCTATATCAAATGTCATAAACAATGCTAGAAATACCGTAAAAATTTTTACTGATAATTTATGTAGTAACGGTTCTATACTTTTTAACCATGGATATACAATTTTTAAATATGCTACTGCTATTATTCCCCAATAAAAACAATATAATAAACTTGTTCTACCATTTAAGTTAAAAAACATGTTACTATAATCCCATGAAATAGTTCCAAATAATATTTCTTGTAAAAATGAGCCTATATATTCTAATATTCCTCCCATAATCATTCCATATATAAATGCTTCTTTAGGTTCTTTTACATTGCTTATTAACAAATAATATGCAACTGCACCTACTCCATATATTTGTATAAATGGTCCATATATTAAGCCTTTTCTAATTACCAAAGTACGTGTAAAAATTGTTGAATATAACATTTCTGCAAAAAATCCAAATACACTACCTATAATAAATACCCAAAATATTATTGTTATAATTTTAATTACTTTTTTTACTTGTTTACCCATTTTTTTCCTCATATATATAAGTATTTTTAGTATGCACTAATTATAGCATATAAAAAAAATATATGCTATAATAGTTATATATTTTATTTAAAATTTATTAAGAACATATTAATAGAAGGAGCTTGTGATATATTTTATGATTAGAATTTCCAATATAAAAGTTTATAAGAATATTGATGATGATAATATAATTGATATAGTTTGTAAAAAATACAAAATAAATAAATCTGATGTTTTAGATTGGAGCATTTTTAAAAAGTCAATTGATGCTAGAAAAAAAGATGATGTTCATTTTAATTATTCTGTAAATTTAGCATTAAAAAATGAGGATAAATATAAAAAATTTGATAAAGTTGTAAAAAAAGAATTACCACATATCAATTCTAAAAATATTTCTAGTAAAAATGTTGTAATTGTTGGTGCAGGTCCTAGTGGTTTATTTGCAGCTCTTACTTTGGTTCAAAATGGTATTACTCCTATTGTTATAGAGCAAGGTGATAGTGTTGAAAATAGACAAAAGGTAGTTGATATATTTAGAAAAACTGGTAAATTAAATTGTTTATCAAATGTTCAATTTGGTGAAGGTGGTGCTGGTACTTTTTCAGATGGTAAATTAACAAGTGGTACTCATAGTCCTTTTTGTACTAAAGTTCTTCAAGAATTTGTTAATTTTGGAGCACCAGAATCCACATTATACACAGCTAAACCACATATTGGTACTGACAATTTGATTGTTATTATAAAAAATATTAGAAATTATATTATATCTAAAGGTGGAAAATTTTACTTTAATACAAAAGCTATTGATTTCAATATAGAAAATAACAGTATTGCTTCTATTACATGCTCTACTAATGGAAACATCTTTGAAATCCCTTCTACACACTTAATCCTTGCAATTGGTCACAGTGCTAGAGATACATTTGAAAAACTTTACAGTAAAAATATTAATATGGAAAGAAAAAATTTCTCTGTTGGCGTTAGGATTGAACATTTACAAGAACAAATTAATATTGCACAATATGGTAAAAGCACTAAATTAGCATTGCCTCCTGCTGATTATAAATTAGCATATCATTCACCTTCTGGACGTTCTTGTTATACTTTTTGTATGTGTCCTGGTGGTGTCGTTATTGCATCTTCAAGTGAGAAAAATACCATTGTTACAAATGGTATGAGCTATTATTCTAGAAATGGACAAAATGCTAACTCTGCTGTTTTAGTAAATGTTACACCAGCTGACTTTGGAGGGACTTCTCCTTTAGAGGGTATTTATTTTCAACAAAAATTAGAAGAACAAGCATTTATTTTAGGTGGTTCAAATTATTTTGCACCTATACAACGATTTGAAGATTTTATGAATAATAAAAAATCTACTTTTATTGGTTCTGTAAAACCTACTTATTTGCCAGGTGTAACTTTATCTAATTTAAATGATATTTTACCACAATTTGTTTCAAACACATTAAAAGAAGGTATCAATTATTTTGATACCAAGTTAAATGGTTTTGCTAATCCTGATAGTATTTTAACAGGTGTTGAAACACGAAGTTCTTCCCCTGTTAAAATAAACAGAAATGAAAATTTAGTTTCTAATATTTCTGGTATATATCCTTGTGGTGAAGGTGCTGGATATGCTGGAGGCATAATGTCAGCTGCTGTTGATGGAATTAAATGTGCTATTGCTATTTTAGAAAATTAATTATTATATAATATTATTTCTTGTAAATTTTGGACCAAATAATCAATATCTTCTTTTGTATTATCTGGTCCAAAAGTCGTTCTTATTGCTGATTTTGTTAATTCATCTGGAATTCCTAATGCTTTTAATACATGTGAAGCTTTTGTTGAACCAGCTGAACATGCAGATCCACCTGACACACAAATTCCTCTTTTATTTAATTCTATTACCATTCCTCTTCCATCCATACCTCTAAAAGAAAAGTTTGCATTTCCTGGTAATCTCATGTTTCTTGAACCATTTAATTTTGCATTTGGAATACTATTTTCCACTTGCATTACATAATAATCTCTTAATTCTTTTAATATTCTCATATTATCACCTAATTCTTCATTTGCAATTTCACAAGCTTTTCCTAATCCCACTATTCCTGGAACATTTTCAGTTCCTGCTCTTTTATCACCTTCTTGATGTCCTCCATCTATATGTTTATCTAGTCGTATTCCTTTTCTTATATATAAAGCCCCTGTTCCTTTAGGTGCATGTAATTTATGCCCTGACATTGACAACATATCTATCCCCATTTTTTTTACGTCTATTGGTACATTTCCACATGCTTGAACAGCATCTGTATGAAATATAATATTATACATTTTTGCAATTTTTGAAATTTCATAAATAGGTTCTATTGTTCCAATTTCATTATTTGCAAACATTATACTAATTAAAATAGTATCATTTCTTATAGCTTTTTTTAGTTGCTCTAAATCAACCATTCCGTCTTTATCAACATCTAAATAAGTCACTCTAAAGCCTTTTCTTTCTAAGTTTTGACAGCTGTGTATTACTGCTGAATGTTCAATCTTAGAAGTTATTATATGTCCTCTTCTTGCCATATTTGCAACACCTTTTATTGCCATATTATCACTTTCTGATCCACCTGAAGTAAAATATACTTCATCTGGCTCACAATTTATTAAGCTTGCTACTTTACTTCTAGCTTCTTCAATTGCTCTTTTAGCTTCTTTTCCTAATTCACATATTGATGATGGGTTACCATATTTTTCTGTAAAATATGGTATCATTTCTCTTACAACATCATCATATACTCTAGTTGTAGCAGCATTATCAAAATATCTAAATTTCATAATATACTCATTCCTTTTATTTTTCTTTTATATATTATATTCTTTAGATACTTAAAACTTGTTTAATTTCTTCAATTTTTTCCGAAACCGCTTCATAACCATATTTGTAACAATTATCTAATTTTTTTATATCTAATAATCCAGTTTTATCTGTCTCAATTGTTAATACATAATCACTTTTCTGCAAATTATTTTCTCCTATTTTATTTCCCATGATGTCAATTGTTTTCATAACTACATCCATAATATTACTTTGTTCATCTATTTCATCTGCTTTAAAATTTACTGCAATTACTATATCTGCTCCTTGTTTTTTTACTTCTTCTACTGGCACATTATCTAAAACTCCTCCATCTAAAAAACTATGTTTTTCAAATTCACATGGACAAAATACTGCTGGAAAACTACTACTTGCTCTTACTGCTTTTCCTAAACTTATATCATTTATATATTTGTCGTTATTTTTACTATTTATTGGTATTTTATTTGTAAAAATATATTCTTTAGCTTCTTTTATATCAACTGCAGGAATTACAATTGGCATTTTTGTAATATCTTTTATTTTCTTTATTCCATTTTTTAATGCTAAATTATCATATGCTTCCTCTAGGTTTTCTCCTGTTCTAAATCCTGTCATACTTACTTTTTTGCTTTTTACAAAATTACCTATGCCAGATATTATTGGGCCTGTATTTATTCCAACTATATCTTTTGCATATCTTTTAAATAATAAATATATGTAATATGGTGAATATCCCATTGCATATAATGATGCAATTAGTGCTCCTGAACTAGTTCCACCAATTACATCTATTTTTATATTATTATCTTCTAATGCTTTCAAAGCCCCTGCATGAGCTATTCCCCTTATTCCACCACCTGACAAAGCTAAACCTACTTTCAATTTACTTATCTCCTATACAATAATTTAAATTATTTTTTATACTAACCTATAATATGATTTATAAACATTTTATGTTTTTAATTTATATTATTAGTATTTACTTATTTTTACAATTTAAATCAAGATAAATAGCAAATTTTTATTACATTATAAAAACTCTAGTAATATTATTTTACTAGAGTTTTCATATTTATTTATTATTTGTATAATATATTTCTCCTAGACCATTTTTTACTTTATAATATGATTTTATAAATGATGGTTCTATGTCATTTAGTTTATATGTTGGTTTCACAATTTCTTCACCTTTTGTATTTATAGAGCCCCATTTATCATCTTTTTGAACTGCTGCGTAACCATATTCGTTAAATTCTGTAACCATATCATATTTAGCTTCTACTACCATATTTCCACTTTTATCTGCATATCCCCATTTGTTATCTACTTTTTTAGCAAATAACGTATTGTTAGGATATACTTCTGTGTTTTTTAGTTCTTTTCCTTGTTTATCAAAATATTTTATATCATCATTATTAGAAACTTTTATATAATTATTTTTGTTTTCAACATTTGCTTCTTTCATTTCACAAATTTGTGTCATATCTTTTGAATATAATCTTAAAATATTTCCATTTGTTGTTATTGTTTCTATTATATCTGTTCCATTTATCTTTTGTATTGAATCATTATTTATTTCTATCTTTATGTTGTTTTTATCATCTATGACACCTAATCTAGAATCAGAATTACTAACTATAAAATAATTATCATGTAAATATTCTACATAATTATATTCTTGTGGTATTATTTCTTCACCATTTTTTCCAATAACACCATATTTAGTGCCTTCTTTATTGTTAATTTTTATTTTGTATTTTTCATTATCAGTATTTAATATTGCTACATTTGTATCTATATTTACTTGTGTTCCTTCTGTATTATATACTGTTGTTCCTTGCTCATTTTGTGCATATAAATATATACCTGTAACATCTATTTGTTTATATTCTGTTGGTACTAATATTTTTCCTTCTTTATTTGTTATTCCATATTTTTTACTTTTTTCTATTGTAAATATGTCATTACCTTCATCATAAACAATTGATTGATATTCTGTTGGCAATAATTGTTCACTATTTTTCATTATACCAAATTGTCCGTTTTTTGAAGCAATTATATAAGCATTTTCATTATCATCTATTTCTATTGTTCTTGATAATTGGTTATATTCTGGTTTTAACATTAATTTACCTTTATAATTTATATATCCATATCTATATCCTTCATTAGTAGTATTTGATACAATATAACCTGCGTATTTATATCCACCATCTGTTGTATAATATCCGTCTACTGTAATTTGGTCATATATATTTTTTACTAATTCATTTCCTTTAATGTTAATTACTCCGAATTTTCCTTCTTTTTTTATTAAAAGTTCACCTTCTTTATATGGTAAACCTTCTATGCTTTCATATATTGGTCCTGTAATTTTCTTACCCTCTAAACTAACAAGTCCATATTTTCCATCTTTCTCATATTTTAATACAGATTTTTCATACATTAATTCACTTGTTATATTTTTTAATTGTATTGGTTCTACATTTTGATATTCAGTTATTTTTTCTTGTTTTTGTTCATTTAATATTGTTGTTTTACCATCCTTATAACATACAAAAACCGCCTTTTCTGGGTTTGGTATTTTTATATCATCATAATTTGATTCGATAACAACATTTCCTGCTTTATCTATTACTCCTGATGTTTCTCCACTTTTTAACACAAAATAATTATATTGTTTCACTTGTGCTATTTCATATTTTTTTCCATTTTCTTTTATAATGTAAAATGAAACTCCTGCAATTATTGCTACAACTAATATTACTATTATAGTAGTACGAATTATAAAATCTCTTTTCATAATAAATTTCATCCTTTCTTGCTTCATTTAACGGCTTATATAATTACAAAACTTTTTATTCTTTTTGCTCCTCTATTATTTCATTATTATTTTTGCATGCTTTTATTTTGATAATTCTCTTGTCTTCATATTGTTCTATTTTATATGTTACTGTTTTTGTTTCTATTATTGGCTTTTCTTCATCTTCTGGTATTCTTCCCAACTCTTCTTGTAAATATCCTGAAATAGTATCATAATCTCCTTCTGGAATTTTTGCATCTAATATTTTATTTACATCATATATGGGCATACTTCCTGCTAATATATATGTGTTTTCATCTATTTGTTCAAATTCTTTTTCTTCATTATCATATTCATCATAGATATCTCCAACAAGCTCTTCTAATATATCTTCCATTGTTATTATTCCTGCTGTTCCACCATATTCATCAAGAATTATAGCTATCTGCATTTTATTTTTTTGTAATTCTTTAAAAACTTCATTTATTAACCTGTTTTGTGATACAAAATATGCATCTTTAACTAAATCTTTAACTTTAACATTTTTATTTTTAATATTTTTTAGTACATCTTTTACATATAAAATTCCTTTTATTTCATCTATGGTTTCATCATATACTGGAATTCTACTGTATCTATATTGTGCTTCTTCTAATTCTTGTGCCAATTCTTCATTACTAATATTTATATCTACTGCAAATATATCTTTTCTATGTCTCATTATTTCAGATACTGTAATATCATTAAATTCAAAAACATTATCTATAAGTTCTTTTTCTTCTTCTTTTATTGTTCCTTTTTCTTTACCTTGATCTACCATCATTTTTATTTCTTCTTCTGTTACTTCTTCTTCGTCATTTTCTCCTACTCCAAATATTTTGGAAATAGCATTTGTAACAAAAGTAAGTAATTTTACAAATGGTAATGTAATTGTAGAAATTGTTTTTATAACACCTATTGTTGCAAACGAAATTTTTTCATAATGCTTCATTGCTAATCTTTTTGGCACTAATTCTCCAAAAACTAATGTAAAAAAAGATAATATTATTGTTATTATAATTATTGATATACTTTTCCATATATTCAAACTTAAAAATGGCATTATATCAAATAGCATCGGAGCTAATTTTTCTGCAAATGCATCTGATGCAAACGCACTTGATAAAAATCCTGCAAGGGTAATTCCTATTTGTATTGTTGCCAAAAATTTGCTTGGTGATTCCAACATACTTTGAATTTGCTTTGCTTTTTTATTACCGTCTTTAGCCATTTTCTCTATTTTTGCATCATTTAAAGATATAAATGCAATTTCACTTGCTGCAAAATATGCATTTAATAAAATAAGAATAGCTAAAATTATCATTTGTGATAACATATAAAATTTATTCACTCCTTTTAACTAAATACATTTACACATTTAAATCTAAATATTATTTAATTATTAAATATTTCTAGTATAACCTAATTTTTACAATTCCATTATGTCTTTATCATAATCTTCTACTTCTTTACTTTTATCTCTTCTTACTGTATCTACTATCTGTTGTGGTGTTGGCAATGTTTTATTTTCTCGTAATTGTTCTAGTCTAGTATTATATTTATCTAATAATTCTTTATAATTTTCTATACCAAAATCTTCTATTTTTTCACACAGTTCTTTTATATAGAAATCTGTATCAGGATAATTTTCCAAATTTTCTGCTAATTCTTTATCAATATTCATATTGTTAGCTAAATATTTATAAAATTTTTCTTGAAAATATGTATTTACAATATTTGTATTTTCAAATTCATTTTTCAATTCCCCTGGCACGTTATTATTTTTATCAAATATTATATCAAAATGATACATTTGTAAAATATTATTTTCTTTAGCAACACTATTAATTAAATCCTTTGTTTCTTCACTTGTATCAGACTTTTTAAATCCTCCTTCTGCTTTGTTCAATATTGGTCTTTCTGGCGCATATCTATTAGTTTCAATTAATGTTTCTTCAACAGATTGTCTTAATTCTCCTGAAAAAGTCTTTACATTAAATTTAGAAAGTTGTTTTTTCTGTTCTTCATTTAATAAGTTATATTCATTTTGTTCTATTAATATAATAGCGGAATCTGACAATTCTACATTTCCTTGTATTGCCGTATCTGTTGATACTATTGACACTACACTTGACAAAGTTAATTGTTCTTTTAGCCCATCAATTATTACACATTTTTTATTTGAAAAAGTATTATTTCCAAATCCATTTTCACTATCATCTGGCACTAATCCATTTATAGACCAAAGAACCATTGAATTATAATCAGAAGTATAAGGTATATATTTTTTAAGAATTTCTTGTCTATTTTTAATATCTTCTTCCATAATCTCAAATGTAATAGGTGGCATTTTTCCAACTTTTCTTAATAAATCATTCATAGCAAATGCAAATTTTGAGCTTGTATTTTTTTTCAAATACGGTACTTCACTTATTGGTTTTACTATTCCATCAAATGGTATAACATCAGTAGCTCTTACTAATGCAATATTACTTATATCCATATGTCATTTCTCCAATTTTTTCATAATATACTAATTTATTTAAAATTTTAACATATCAAATTAAAAAATACAATACCTACAAATAATAGATAATTTTTAAATTTTCTTCTAATTTTTACATTCCTGTTACTGGTAATTTTTTCACTGTTTTACTTGCAACACTTTTATTTTTTTCTGTTTTTGTTTCTATTTTAGGTTGTTCCTCTTTTGAGTTATTTACAGTTACTGTTACTTCTTGATTTAATTCTGCATCTACTTTTATTAATTGTTCATATCTTTTATATCCTTCTATTGTTTTAGTTTCTTTTATGTAGTATTCTCCTGGTATTAAATTTTCTATAACAATCTTTCCATTTTCATCTGTTTTTAAATTTGAATATACCACATTTTTATCTTTGTCTAACAATTGAAATTCAACATCTTTTAGTATTTCTCCTGTTTCTTGATCTTTTTTTATTATTACTATTCTTGTTTCATTTTTGTAAACTGTATCTTTGGTACTACCACTTCCATTTTCAAAAGTTGCTGCTGTTAAAGCATAATCTTGATGTCCACTATCAGGTGCTGTTCCATACAATACTGGTTTAGTTTCTACTGTTGATTCTACATTTATTATTATTTTAGCATCTTCTGTTAAGTTTTTTATTGGTATTAATATTTTAAATTTTTCATTTGGCTTAAATTCTGATTTTTCATTATTATTTTCATCTGTTAATTTTATTCCTCCTAAATTTTGAGAATTTTCTTTTGCTAGGCTAACTTTATAATCACTTATATTTGAACCTGCACTTACACTATATATTTTAGAAACATATTCTTTTTCTATATTATCTTGGTTCCATTCTTCTTTTTCTTTATTAACTGTTATTGTACTAGATATTTTTGTTTCTGTTGAATTTTGTGCATCAGATATTATTTTATTCATGGCATTAAGTGTTCGTGTTCCCGCTTCTCCTATTCCTGTATAATCATTCGGATTATTGCCATGAATATAACAATAAACAGCTTGTTTAGTAGCTGTAAAAGCTTCTTCCTTATTTGCAACACCTAATTGTTCTATTGTTTTATATGGATATCCATTAACAATTCTTCTCCATAAGCCTACATCATTTACTGCACTATGTATAGAAACTGCATATTCACCAGTTTCAGCACCTGGTTTTGTTTTATCCATACAATATGCAGGATAATGTATACCATTTGATGTGTATTCTACATATGTTACTTTTACAGGTACTCCTTTATATTTTAATAAACTTCCACAGTCATTTACAGCATATATATTTGCTGTATTTATATTTGCAGCATATGCATTATTTACAACTCCTAAAAAATTTAATATTAATGCACTTACTACTAATAATATACTTTTAATTTTATAATTTAATTTTTTATTTTTGTTATGTATTTTATTTAATATGTTCATATCTTTCCTTTCTAACTTATACATTTATTTTTTTGAATTTTAAAAATCTCTTTTTATTAATCACATTGTCTCCCTTGTATACATCTTCTATATTCTGGCTGATTTTCCACACATGTTATTAATGTAATTATATTTTTTTCTGTATTTTCTAAGCAATTCCAGTCTGTATCTTTTATTATGGATATTTTTTCAACTTTATATTCTTTAGTTTTTCCTTTATAGTTATAAAAAATACTATCATCTTCTTTTAGTTTTTTTATATTTTCAAAATAATTATTTTTATATCCTCTATTATGTGCAGCTAATCCTATATTTCCGTTTTCTTTTTGTGTTTCTTCAAAATGTCCTACATAATCATCTAATGTTTCTTTTTCTGTTCCTTCTTTTATATTAGCTTTTAGGTTTATAATTGGTATTTCAATATACCATTCTTCAGTTTCTTGTTGTGATTCTGGGGAATTTGTTTGATTGTTTAAACTATTACTTACTTTATTTTGAATTTGATTTTCGACGTTAAATCCTGCTTTCAAATAACTTTTTTGACTAAAATTTTTATAATTTGAAAAAAATAATTGTATAAAACTAAAAATAACTATAGAAATAAACAGGCTAACTACATTAATATATGTTGTACTAAATTTAAACATATAAAAAGTCGTTCCTCCTCATATATAATTTATGTTTTAATAATTTTTGTATGAATAATACGATTTTAATAATTTTAAGATTTTAAAAATTCATGAGTTAACTCTGCAAATATAATAATATATTTTTTATGATTTGTAAAGGAAAATCGTTCGACAAAAAATGACAAATGATTTTGGGGTCGGAGCAAAAAATCATTTTATTTTAACCTTTAAAGAAAAACATTAACTAAAAGCTAGAAATTATATTATTTTTTAATACCGCGTAAGCAACCAAACGAACGTTAGTAAGTGCGAATTGGAGCAACCTACAAAAATTTCAATTTCAAGGTTGCGACACACAAAGTATTAAAAATAATATAATTTCTAGCTTTTAATCAATAATTATTAAAATTTAAGAATAATTTTTTGCTCCGACCCCGAAATCATTTGATTTTTAGTTCTAGGTCGAAATAAAATTCGACTCCATTTTCTTTATTTATTAGTCCATAATCTTTTCCATAATTCGTCATTATGGCTTTTACAAATGCTAATCCTATTCCTGTTCCTCCATTGCTTCTATTTCTTGATTCATCTATTTTATAGAAACGGTTCCATATTCGTGCCATATGTTCTTCTGATATTTGTTCTCCTGTGTTAAACACTTTTATTCTTACATTATTTTTTTCTATGTTTACTTCATTTGTTATTTTTATGTATTTTTCTCCATCCACTTCTTTTACATGCTTTATTGCATTTGTTATATAATTTGTAACTACTTGCTCTATATAAAAATCGTCTGCATATACATTTATTTCTTCTGGAGTTTCATATTTTACTTCCACCTGTGTTTCTTCTAACATTACTTTAGATTTTCTTATTACTTCTTTTTCTACTTCAACTATATTAAATACACTATCTGTAAATTCACGCTTTCCATATTCTAATTTCATAAGTTCTAGTAATTGTTTTACAAGCTTATCCATCTTATTTGTTTCATCTAATATTACTTCTGCATAAAATTTCCTATTTTCTTCATCAGTATTTACATTTTCTAGCAATCCCTCACTATATCCTTGGATTAATGCTATTGGTGTTTTTAGTTCATGTGATACATCTGATATAAAACTTTTTCTCATCTCATCTATTTTTGATTTTTCTTCAATGTCTTTTTCCAATTCTATATTTGTATTTCTTAATTGTTTTATAGTTTTTTCCAATTTATCTGACATTGTGTTTATACTTTTTCCAAGATTATTTATTTCATCATCTGCATCTGTTATTCTATATTTGTGGCTAAAATCTAGGTTTGACATTTTTTTAGCTATTGCATTAAGTTCCAATATTGGTTCTGTGAATTTTCTAGATACATATGATACTATAACTGCAGCAATCAGTATTGCAAACCCCGCCATTAAGTACAAAAAGTTGTTTGATATTTTTACACTTTCTTGTATTGAATTTATTGGTATACGTATATATAACAAATAATTATTATCCAATTTAGCTGATAACAACACATATGTTACACCATTTTGTGTATCTTTTATTTTAATTATTCTATAATTATTACTTTTTTCTATTACTTCACTTGATCCTGTATGTAATTTACTTGTCATTTCATTCATTTGTCCTAATGTGGAAAAAAAGTCTTTACTTGATGTAAACACATTTATGTTTTGATTATTCCTTATTAATATATCAAAGTTATTTTTTATAGCAATTTGTTCTAGTTCTGATGACAAATCTCCTTCTTCACAATTATTATAATAATCATTTACTGTTGTATATACTGATTTTAGAACTTGTCTTTTACTATACAAATAAAATTTGCCAAATACAAAATTATTTACTAATATTAAAAATGTTATTATTCCTAGTATTACTAATGATATTGTTAAAAATAATTTAATTCTTACAGAAATAAATGGATTTTTCTTTTTGGTCATTTTTTACTATTTTCCCCTTTTCTATTTTGTTTCAAATTTGTATCCTACTCCTCTAATTGTTTTTATATTTTTACCTTTTTTCCCTAATTTATGTCTTATTTTTTTTATATGGCTATCTATTGTTCGTGAATCTCCATAATAATCATAATTCCATACATTGTTTAGTATTTTATCTCTTGATAATGCTATATTTTCATTTTCCACTAGATACACTAATAATTCATATTCTCTTAGACTAAGTTCAACTGGTTTTCCATCAACTTTTACAGTTCTTCCTTCTTTATCTATTTCTATCCCATCATAATCTTTTACTTCTTTTTCACTCTTATTAGTTCTTTTTAATATAGCTTCTACTCTAGCAACCAGGATCTTAGGACTAAATGGTTTTGAAATATATTCATCAACACCTAACTCAAAACCAAACAACTCATCTTGTTCTTCTCCTCTTGCTGTTAACATTATAATTGGTACTTTTGAATCTTGGCGTATTTGTCTTAGTACTGACCATCCATCAAGTTTAGGCATCATAACATCCAATAATATTAGGCTTATTTTATTTTTATTATTTTTAAATACTTCTAGTGCTTTTTCACCATCTTCTGCTTCCAAGATACTATACCCTTTTGCTGATAAAAAATCTTTTATTAATTTTCTCATTCTTAATTCATCATCAACTATTAATACACAATTATTTACCATTTATATTTTTCCTCCCTAACAGTATATTTAACTGAAAAAATTAAGTTTTGGTATTTTAAAGTTACAATTGTTTTAACTCTTTTTTGTATTATATATTATAAAATAACTATATGTCTATATTGTGAAAAAAAGTTAAAACAATTTGTTACTTTGTTTTAACTTTTTCTTTAGCTTAAATTTATTATTATCTATTATCTTCATTTCCTATAAATACTGTAGTTGCTGGATATGCCAATTTAACTCCTGAATTATGTACTATATCTAAGATTTTTGCATTAACATTATTTTTCATTTTTATAAAATCATCATAATTTGTTGTTTTTACAAATATATCTATTAACATTGATAATCCTGATGTTGATATAGTATCAAAATTTATTAATATATCATCATTTATTGTTTCTGGATTGTTTTCTAGCATTGTTCTTATTCTTTCTGTTAACATATTCATTTGTTCTGACGTTATTTCAAATGAAAACGGTAATCGTATTTTATATCTTCTTTTTTCCATTTTACTCCAGTTTATTATTGCTGTATCTGCCATTGTAGCATTTGGAATATTTACAACTGAATTTTCAAAATTTCTTATCCTCGTTGTTCTAAATGTTATTCCTTCAACTACACCTTCATAATTAGGAGTTTCAATCCAGTCTCCAACATTAAATGTTCTATCTAAAAATATTACAATTCCTCCAAAAATATTTTTTGCTGTATCTTGTGCAGCTAATGTTACTATAACACCTCCAACACCTAGTCCAGCAAGAAGTCCACCTATATCTATATTTAGAATCATTAATATTATAAATAATGCTATTACATATATAATTATTCTTATTATTTTTAGTGAAAAACTAAGCATTCCTATATTTATATCTTTTTCAGTTGCTTTTACATATTTTGCTATCAAACTAGATTTTATAGTAAAACTTTCTGCTAGTGCTTTACTAAATGATATTGTACTAACTATCCAAAATATTTTTGTTACAACATCCATTATTTCATTTGAAATATTAAGTGATCTCTTCAAAAATACTACTGCAAGATATACACCTAATATTGAAAAAAATACTTTTAAAGGGTTATAAAATGCACTATTTCTTATTTGCTTTTTATTACCTTTTAATTTTACTAATTTAACTATCATATATGAAATGCTTGGACTTAGTACTATAAATAAAATCATTATACATGTAGCCATTAATACATCTATAACTTGTATGGATTTTATATTTTCTATAAATCCTAATATTTGTTCCATTTTATCACAACCTTTCTATTTAAAGGCATAAATGTGTTTTTCCATTTTCCTTTGTATAGTTTAGCTCATATAATCTCTTAATTTTTTGCTTCTACTTGGGTGTCTTAATTTTCTTAAAGCTTTTGCTTCTATTTGTCTAATTCTTTCACGAGTTACTTCAAATTCACGCCCTACTTCTTCTAGAGTTCTTGCTTTTCCATCTTCTAGTCCAAATCTTAATTTTAATACTTTTGCTTCTCTTGGTGTTAATGTACTCATTACATCTTCTAGTTGTTCTTTTAATAAAGTATATGCTGCTGAATCATGTGGTGCAGGACTATCATCATCTTGAATGAAGTCCCCTAAATGACTGTCGTCTTCTTCTCCTATTGGAGTTTCCAAAGATACTGGATCTTGAGCTATTTTTTGTATTTCCATTACTTTTTCTGCCGGTATTTCCATTTCAGCTGCTATTTCTTCTGGCGTTGGTTCTCTACCTAATTGTTGTAATAAATGTCTTGAAGTTCTAATTAATTTATTTATTGTTTCTACCATGTGAACTGGAATTCTTATTGTTCTTGCTTGATCTGCTATTGCTCTTGTAATTGCTTGTCTTATCCACCATGTAGCATATGTGCTGAATTTAAATCCTTTTGTATAATCAAATTTTTCTACAGCTTTAATTAACCCCATATTTCCTTCTTGGATTAAGTCTAAAAATAGCATTCCTCTACCAACGTATTTTTTAGCAATACTTACAACTAATCTTAAATTTGATTCTGCTAATTCTTTTTTAGCTTCTTCATCACCATCTAAAATTCTTTTAGCTAAATCTAATTCTTGATCAAAAGTTAAAAGTGGTATTCTACCTATTTCTCTTAAATACATTCTAACTGGGTCATCAACACTAATGCCTTCATAACTTGTATCTGTTATTTCATCTAATTTTAAGTCTTCAACTTCTTTTAAGTCTTCAATATTTGGTTCTTCTTCCATATCATCACTTAAAAGATTAACTCCCATTTCTTCAAAAGCATCAAAAACTTCATCTATTTGTTCTGGATTAACATCATCAAGTTCTTTTGCAAGATCTCCATATGTTATTTTTCCTTGTTCTTTTGCTTTCTTTAAAATTTTATTTACTTTTTCATCTTTTATTCCTGTTTCTTTTCCTTTTGCTTCAGTTTTATTATGTTCTTTCATTTTTGTTCTGGCTTTTTCTAATTTTTCATTTTCTTTTGAATTTTTTTCTGTATTAGTTTTACTTTCTTTTTTTGCATTTTCTGTTTTGGCTTTTACTTTTTTACTTTCTTCTAATTCTTCTTTACCTTTTGCCATTTTATTTTTCACCCCTATTTCATTTTAGCCACTCTGATAATAATATCAGTTAGCTCTTTTTCAAGTTTATTTTTTTCCTCTTGATCTATTGTTTCATTATTGTTTTCTAACTTTTCTATAATCTCTATTTTTCTATTGACTAGCCTTTCTTTTTCATAACTTTGCATAACATCATCAATAGCTTTTTCTATATCATCAAGTTCATAATCATCTGCTAAAATTTCTGTTATATGATTTTGTTCTTCTTCATTCATTTTGTCTAAAATCGCATTAATATTACTATTTCCTTTTTCAAATTCTTCATACATTTTTTGGGCAATTTGATTATTTAATTCATCTTTAAAATCATCAATTTTTATATTTTGTTTAATTATTTGAAAAATCCCTAAATCCCCTGTTAACAATATTGCTAATACAGTATTTTCTCTTTTCATTATTGCTTCTGGAACTAGTACCTCAACCCTTTTATGTGTTATAACTGGTTTTGGCTTGTCCAATATTTTTTCACTTTTATTACCTGAATATGTTAATTTATTAACTTCTGCATAAATTGCTTCTTTAGAAATTTCATATTCTTTAGCTATATTTTCAATATATATTTCTCTTTCAATATTGTTATCTATTTTAGATATTAATTTGGCAATTTCATTTAAAAATTTTATTTTATCATTTGTATTTTCTAAATTTAAGTTTTGTTTTAGTAGTTTTACCTTAAATTCTATAATAGATAATGCTTTATCTATTAAGTTTTTAAATCTTGCATTACCATATTTTACTATATATTCATCAGGATCTTTGGCTCCATCTATTTGCAATACACGTATGTCACATCCCATGTTTTGTAATATGTCTAATGCTCTTATTTTGGCTTGAAGTCCAGCTTCATCTGAGTCAAAACTTAATACTATTTGTTCTGAATTTTTTCTTAATAACCATCCTTGTTGCTGTGTTAATGCTGTACCTAATGGTGCTACAACATTTGGTATTCCTCTTTGTTGCAATGATATTACATCCATGTAACCTTCAACTATCAAAATTCTTTTTTTGGTTTCTTGACTTTTTTTTGCAACATTTAATCCAAATAAATTTCTACCTTTACTATATACAATATTTTCAGGTGAATTTATATATTTAGGTTTTGAATCATCTAAAACTCTTCCACCAAATGCAATTACTCGTCCTCGTGCATCACATATTGGAAACATCAATCTATTTCTGTATCTATCTATATATGTTCCATTATCATTTCTATTTACTAAGCCTGATTCTAAAATTTCTGGATCATTAAATCCTTCTTTTTTTAAGGCTTTATACAATTCGTCAAACCTGCCTGAAAATCCTATTCTAAATGATTTTAATATATCATTTGTTAGTTTTCTCTTTTTTATATATTCTTGTGCCTCTTTAGCTGTTGGCTTATATAAATTTTCGTGATAAAAAGTTGCTGTAAATTCATTTACTTTATATACTTTAGCTTTTAATTCTTCTCTTGCTGAGTCTATACTATTTTCAAAAGTGGGTAATTGTATATTAGCTCTTTCTGCCAAGCTCTGGACAGCTTCTATAAAACTTATTCCTTCTATTTTCATTAGAAATGTAAATACATTTCCGCCTACTCCACATCCAAAACAATGGAATATTTGTTTATCTGGCGAAACAGAAAAAGAAGGTGATTTTTCATTATGAAATGGACATAATCCGAAGTAGTTTCTTCCACTTCTTTTTAAATGCATATATTGTGATATTATATCAACTATATCATTTGATTGTCTTACTTCTTCTATAATTTCATCACTATATCTTGGCATTTTCCTCCCACTTTCTTGTATTTTTTAATAACATACACATTTATATATTTCGACATATTTTACATAATTCCTTCTTTATGTGTTAAAAAAATAAAAAATGTCACTTTCATTTTTCTCTTTTGTGACATTTTTATTAAATTTTCTATGTTAAATATTCTAATTTTTTATCAACTTTGTTTATTGCTTTTGCACAGTTTGACCATTCTTTAGATTGTTTTTCTGTAAGTTCTTGCTCTGGTTTGTATCTCATTTTATGTTCTATTGTAGCCCATACATCCATTGCCATAGTTCTTATTTGAACTTCTACTTTTACATATATTAATTTTTTAGATAATACTACTGGTACTGCCAATATAATGTGATATGATTTATATCCACATTTTTTAGGATGTGCTACATAATCCTTTTCTTTTAATGTTTGTATTCCAGGTATATTTTGTATTAAATTTTTTATAGAATATATATCTTTTTGTACAGGACATATTACTCTTAATCCTGCAATATCATTGATATTTTCTATCATTTCTTTATATGTTAATTTTACTCCTTTGTCTTGCATTTTTTTCATAATACTTTCAGGACTTTTTATTCTAAAATTAATATGGTCAATTAGATCATAATTATAGAACATTTTAAACTCATCTTTATATATTTCTACCTTTGTGCTCATTTCCTTTAATGCCATTGCATAAATAGACATTATTTTTTGAAATGTTTCATCACTTTCTTTTATTTTTTTATTATAATCTATAAGATTTTCTAGTTGTTCTAAATCTGTGACTATTTCTTTTTGTTTTTTCATATACTATCAACTCCTTGCTTTCTTGTTCTCAACATTTTATTTTATGTATTTATTTATAATATATGCTTATTTTAATTACATATTGTTTCTAAAAAGTTTTTTTGTTGTGTTTTTTATGTGAATTACATTAACTCTTATTACGCGAAACAAAGCAACCATTAAAAGTAAATATATTTTTCTACTTTTAATGACTGCTTTACACTTACTAATAATATTCTTTTTGTTATTAGTATTGTCTTCCCCAAACGACCATTTTATCTGCTTTTTTACCACAGCATACACATACATCATCTAAATGTTCTTGTTTAAATGGCATACATCTTGATGGCGCTCCTGTTAGCTCTTTTACTTTATCTTCACATTCACGTGAACCACACCACATTGTTTTTACATATCCTTGGTTTTCTTCTAGATTTTTTTGTAATTCTTCTAGATTATGTGCTATTGTTGTTTTTTCTTCTAGTCTCTTTTCACAAGCTTGATACATTGATTTTTGAATATCTTCTAATAATGTTTCAATTTCTTGTTCTATGTTTTCAAGTTTAACTGTTACTTTTTCGAAGTTATCTCTTCTTGTTAATATAGCTTCTCCATTTTCCAATTCTTTTGGTCCTATTTCAACTCTAAGTGGTACTCCTCTCATTTCCCAATCGTTGAATTTATAACCTACTGAATAATTCTCTCTTAAATCTAATTTTGTTCTAAATTTTCCATTTAATTTATTTTCTAATTTTTCAGCTTCTTCTTTTACATTTTCTTTTTCTTGTGCTATTGGAACTATAACAACTTGAATTGGAGCTACTTTAGGTGGTAATTTTAATCCTCTTTCATCTCCATGTGCCATTATTACTGCACCTATTAATCTAGTACTAATTCCCCAAGATGTTTGATATGCATATTCTTGTTCACCTTTTCTATTTTGGAATTTTACATCAAATGATTTTGTAAAGTTTTGTCCAAAATAATGTGATGTTCCTCCTTGTAATGCTCTACCATCATGCATTAGTGTTTCTACTGTGTATGTTGCTTCTGCACCAGCAAATTGTTCTTTTGGTGTTTTTTGTCCTTTTAATACAGGTATTGCTAATAAATTTTCAATTACATCTGCATAGACATCTAACATTTTTAGTGTAAATTCTTTTGCTTCTTCAGCTGTTTCATGTATTGTATGACCTTCTTGCCATAAAAATTCTCTTGAACGTAAAAATGGTCTTGTTTCTTTTTCCCATCTTAAAACGCTACACCATTGATTATATAAATATGGTAAATCTCTCCATGAATTTAACCATTTTGAATACATTGAAGAAAATATTGTTTCTGAAGTAGGTCTTATACATAATTTTTCTTCTAATTTTTCTTGACCTCCAATTGTAACCCACGCAACTTCTGGAGCAAATCCTTCTACATGTTCTTTTTCTTTATTTAATAAAGTTTCTGGTATTAAAACTGGCATTGATACATTTTTAACACCATTTTCTTTAAATCTTTTATCTGCATAGTTTTGTATATTTTCCCAAATAGCATAACCATATGGTCTTATTGCTATAAATCCTTTTACATTTGTATAATCTGCAAGTTCTGCTTTTAATACTATGTCTGTATACCATTGTGCAAAATTCTCATCAATATTTGCTATATCTTTTACAAATTCTTTTTTATTACTCATTTAATCTCATCCTTTCAAATTACAAGTTAAATTAAAAATAGTTTTTCAATTTACTCTTTTCAAATTTTTGTATTAAATTATTCTTCATCGCCTTCCCTTGCGGGCATTGGAGCCTCCGCTAAAGCCTCTACTGTTACTTTTTCCTGAGATTTTTCTTCTATATTATTTTGTTCATCCTCTATTTTTCCTTCGTTTTCTTCATTTTCATTATTGATTAAGTCATCAATTACTATTTGCTTATTTTCGTCTAATTTATATCTTGGCAATTCTGGTAATTCTTCTAATGAAGTAAAACCAAACATTCTTAAAAATTCATCTGTTGTTTTATATGACATTGGTTTACCTGGTAGATCTAATTTTCCTGCTTCTTGAATTAGGCCATATTCTAATAATTTATATACACAAGCATCTGCTGAAACTCCTCTTATATTTTCTATTTCAGCTCTTGTTATTTGTGGATTATATGCAATGATTGCCAAAGTTTCTAATGAAGCTGTTGACAAATTAGGTTTTGTTCTTTTGTCTAATACAGGATAAATAAACTCATATAAGTCTTTTTTTGTACATAATTGATATGAATTATTTATTTTTATTAATTCTATTCCTCTATTTTCTAAATTATATTCTTCTTGCATGATTGTTATTATTTTATCTATGTCTTCTTCTGAAATTTCCAGTGCTAACATTATTTCGTTTTTAGTTACTGGTCTTCCAGCTGCAAAAAGTATTGCTTCTATTATTGACTTTTCTTTACTAAATTGCATAAAAATCCCTTCTTAATAAAATTTCACGTATACCTATTATGCCAAAAAAAATGGAATATGTCAATATTTTTTGAGTATTTCATTTATCTTCTGTATCTTTTACAGTTCTTTTTTATTGCGCTTTATTCCTTTTTATGGTATTATATATTTGAAATATACCTTAAGAAGGGAATGAATAAAAATGAATAATGAAGATAAAAAAATACCAGAAAGTATTGAAGTTATACAAGGTGATGGAAAAAATTTAAATATTTCTCCTGTATATGACCATATAAAAGATACTGAACCAAAACCTTCAAGTAAAAAACCTAAAAATATAATAATTCCTAAAAAAGATAATTAAAATTTAGAGATAACATTTATTTTTAATTTATGTTATCTTTTTTTTACTGACTATAACGTCTATTTACAATTAATAATTCTTATATTTAAAAAACCTTAAATCTACATGCATTCAAGGGTTTTAGACAAAATCTTCACTTGACATTATCATCAATTAGTTATATATTAAAGTTATTAATTTTTTTGATTAAGGAGGCTACGAAATGGATAACATGATAGAAATTAGATGGCACGGTAGAGGTGGTCAAGGTGCTAAAACAGCTTCATTATTATTAGCAGATGCTGCTTTTAATACTGGTAAATATATTCAAGGTTTTCCTGAATATGGTCCAGAAAGAATGGGTGCACCAATTACTGCCTATAATAGAATTAGTACATCTCCTATAACTATTCATAGTAATATTTATGAACCAGATTATGTTGTTGTAGTTGATGATACCCTTTTAGATGCTGTTAATGTTACAGCTGGCTTAAAAGAATCTGGTGCTATTGTTATTAATACAACTAAATCTGCTGAAGATTTGAAAAAATCACTAAATGGCTACACTGGTAATGTATATACAATTGATGCAAGAAAAGTATCTATGGAAACTTTAGGAAGATATTTTCCTAATACACCAATGCTTGCTGCAATTGTAAAAGTTAGTGGCATTATGACAGATGAAGAACTTTTAAATGATATGGAAGGTTCTTTTAAACATAAATTTGCTAAAAAGCCTGAAGTTATCGATGGAAATATGAAAGCACTTGAGATGGCTTTAAAGGAGGTTAAAAAAATATGACTAATATAAATCCAAATACACCAATGGAAGACTTAACAATTGGTGGAAATATTTATACAGCTGGAAATGCCAAAGAGTTTAAGACTGGAGATTGGAGAAGTACAAAGCCTATTTTTTATAGTGATAAATGTAAACAATGTGGTTTGTGCTTTCCTGTTTGCCCAGATGATGCAATTCCAGTAAATTGTGATCAAAAAAGAGAAGATTTTGATTATGATTATTGCAAAGGATGTGGCGTTTGTGCAAAAGTATGCCCATTTGGTGCAATTGAAATGAAAGAAGAATAATTATTTGTAGAGCTTAAATTAAATACAAATATAACATTATCAAATGGTTTATGGGTAAAAACCTTGAAAACCCAAATATAAATAATAAGGATGAAAAATTATGAGTATAAGAGAAAGATTAAGTGGTAATGAAGCTACTGCTACTGCTATGAAACAAATTAATCCTGATGTTGTTGCTGCATACCCTATTACACCTTCTACTGAAATTCCACAATATTTTTCAACATTTGTTGCAAATGGTACTGTAGATACAAACTTTGTTGCAGTAGAAAGTGAGCATAGTGCAATGTCTGCTTGTATTGGTTCTGAAGCTTCTGGCGCAAGAACAATGACTGCAACTTCAGCAAATGGTTTGTCTTTAATGTGGGAAATGATTTATATTGCATCAAGTTTACGTTTACCTATTGTATTATCATTGGTAAATAGAGCCGTTTCTGGACCATTAAATATTCATTGTGACCATTCAGATGCAATGGGTGTTAGAGATGCAGGTTGGATTATGCTATTTTCTGAAAACAACCAAGAAGCTTATGATAATACTTTAATGGCTAATAGAATTGCTGAGCATAAAGATGTAATGTTACCTTTAATGGTATGTCAAGATGGATTTATTACTTCACATTCTATTGAAAATATTGAATTAGTTGAAGATGACAAAGTAAAAGAATTTGTAGGTACATATAAACCAGAACATTCTTTATTAAATGAAAAAGAGCCAATGGCTGTTGGTCCTTTAGATTTACAATCATATTTATTTGAACATAAAGTTCAACAAGCAGAAGCAATGAAGAATGCTAAAAATGTAATATTAGAAGTTGCTAAGGATTTTGAAAAAATGACTGGTAGAAAATATGGTTTGTTTGAAGAATACAAATTAGATGATGCAGAAATTGCAATTGTTTGTATGAACTCAACAGCTGGAACTACTAAATTTGTAGTTGATAATTTAAGAAAAAATGGTATAAAAGCAGGGCTTTTAAAAATTCGTGTATTTAGACCATTCCCTGCTGAAGAAATAGCTAATGCTTTAAGTAATTTAAAAGCTGTTGCTGTTTTAGATAAAGCAGATTCTTTAAACGGTGCTGGTGGTGCCTTATTTGAAGATGTTACTTCTGCAATGTATGTAAATAATAAAAATGTCCCAACTGTAAATTATATTTATGGTATTGGTGGTAGAGATACTAAAGCAAATGATATTGAAAAAGTTTATACTGATTTATTAGATATAGCAAAATCAGGAAAAGCAGAAAATCCTTATCGCTATTTAGGACTAAGAAAGGAGGAAAAATAATATGCCTTATAATGTAAAAGATGTAGTTGCAAACAAACCTTCAAGATTTACAGCAGGTCACAGAATGTGTGCTGGTTGTGGAGCTCCTCCTGCTATAAGAATGGTCCTTAGAGCATTAAAACCAGAAGATCATGCAGTTATTGCTTCTGCTACTGGATGTTTAGAAGTTTCAAGTTTTATATATCCATATACTTCTTGGACAGATTCTTTTATCCATACAGCATTTGAATGTTCAGCTGCAACTTTATCAGGAGCTGAAGCTGCTTACCAATCTATGAAAAAACAAGGTAAAATAGAAAACACAACAAAATTCATCGCATTTGGTGGAGATGGTGGAACTTATGATATAGGTTTACAAAGTTTATCTGGTGCAATGGAACGTGGTCATGACATGGTATATGTTTGTTATGATAATGGTGCATATATGAACACAGGTATTCAACGTTCTTCTGCAACACCTAAATTTGCAGATACAACAACTTCTCCTGCTGGAAAAGTATTACCTGGAAAAATGCAATCAAGAAAAGATTTAACAAAAATTATGGTTAGTCATCATTTACCATATGTTGCTCAAACAGTTGGTTATATGAATTTTAAAGATTTATATGAAAAATCTGAAAAAGCAATTTACACAGAAGGTCCAGCATTTTTAAATGTTTTATCTCCTTGTCCTAGAGGTTGGGGATATCCAACAGATATGTTAATGCAAATTAATAAATTAGCTGTTGAAACTTGCTATTGGCCTTTATATGAAGTTGTTGATGGTAAATACAAAATTAATTATAAACCAGCTAAAAAATTACCTATTGAAGAATTTTTAAGACCACAAAAAAGATTTAAACACTTGTTTAAACCTGGTAATGAGTGGATGATTGAAGCATTCCAAAAAGAAGTTGATGCTAGATGGCAAGAACTTCTTGATTTAGAAGAAATAACAAATAGATAAAAATAGATCTTCCCCAAAAAATAAATATCTTCATAAAATACTTTACGAAGATATTTATTTTTTGTTTTTATAAGTTAATTATTATTCTAGTTTATATCTTAATTTTTTTATTATCTTTTCTTTTTGTTGGAATTAAGAAAATCAAACCAACTAATATTGGTAAATAAAATGTATATATTCTCCAAAATAAGATTGACATGTTTATACTTCCATCTTTAAAAATATTATTAAATAATAGGTAAAATCCTCCTTCTGCTCCTAAGCCTGAACCAGGAGTTGGAATAAATGTCATAATTAATAATAAAAATGCTTGTGTTGGTATTATTTGCCAGAAACTTATTCCATAATTTCCAAATGCTCTATATATTGTATATGTGATAGAATAATATGCAAAGCTCTGAATTACTGCTGCTATAAACATTGTTACTACCATTTTCTTTTTAGATTTCATAATTGAAAATTGCTTATTAAAATTTTCTATACTTTTTTCACATTTTTCTAATGTTTCTTCTGGATTTTTAAAAATTTTTATTTTTCCTAAAAACTTAATTATTGGCTTTGTTATTGCTAATATTATGCTCTTTTTTACTCCAATTAATATAACCACTATTATTGCTATTATATTTACTAAAAATCCTAGTATAGCTACCCATATATAGTTTTGCATTAATATTTTTAAAAAATCAAATTCAAAAAATACAACAACTAATGTTGTTACTACTAATGCTATTTGAGTAATAATAAATTTAATTGCCATAGCACTTAAGGAGTCACTTACCCTTTTTCCCGTTTTTGTAAGCTCATATGCCTGCATAGGCTGACCACCTGATGAAAATGGTGTTATATTATTAAATAATAATCCTATCATAGATACTTTAATTGAATTTTTTATACTTTGATTTGGATACATTTCTTTTATTGGTATATGTAATGTAATTGCTTCACATGTCCAATGAATTAATAAGCATATAATACCTAATAATACCCATCTATAATCTGCCTGTATAAGTATTTTTATAATATTATCAATTCCATCTACTTTAATCATATATATTGTTAAACCTACAAATATAGCTAAAATTAATACAAAATTAAATATTATTTTTTTCTTGTTTGTTGTTTTTAATACTTCTTTTTCTATATTTTCATTTGTTTCACTATTAGTTTTTTCTTCCTCATTAGGGTTAATATTCTTATCTGTTCTTTCTTTCATAACATTCACCACTTAATATGTAATTTATTCAAAAAGACTGTTTATAATACTAAAATTACAAACAGCCCTTATAAAAATTATTCTTCTTCTGGTGCTCCTACTGGACAAACTCCTGCACAAGTTCCACATGATATACATGCTGATTGTTCAATTTCAAATTTGTCTTCACCTTGTGATATACATCCAACTGGACATTCTGCTGCACAAGCCCCACATGATATACATTTATCTGTTATTTTATATGCCATATTTAGTCACCTCCTTAAAATTATATTCTATTTTTATTGTCTTGTTCTTCTAACCTTTCTAATTCTTCTAGCTCTTTTTTATGTTCTTTTTCTTCTTCATCTTCTTGATCATCTATTTTGTTATCTTTTATAATTTTTATGTCAGAAACATTATATTTTTTATATGTATAATTATCTCCATCTTTAATTTTTACTCTTATAATTTCTTTTAATGTTTCAATATTATCAACTTCGCCTTCTCCATCTGCTGTTTTTACAATTGCTCCTATATTTGGAAGTCTTTTTAATTTATCTTCATAAACATCATTTTCATATTTTAAGCAACACATTAATCTACCGCAATTTCCTGAAATTTTACTTGGATTTAAAGATAAATTTTGTTCTTTTGCCATTTTTATAGAAACTGCTTCAAAATCTCTTAGAAATGAACAACAGCATAGTTCTCTACCACATACACCATTTCCACCTATTCTTTTTACTTCATCCCTAACTCCAATTTGTCTTAATTCTATTCTTGTTCTGTAAATTGATGCTAAGTCTTTTACTAATTCTCTAAAATCTATTCTTCCATCAGCTGTAAAGTAAAATAATATTTTGCTATTATCAAATTTATATTCAACATCAGTTAATGTCATAGCTAATTTGTGTTCTTTTATTTTTTTCTTGCATATTTCAAATGCTTCTTTTTCTATTTTTCTGCATTCCTCATAATGTTTATGGTCTTTTCCATTTGCTATTCTTATTATTTTTTTTAATGGAGTAACTATTTTTTCGTTATTTACATATCTATTAGGAATTACTACTTCTCCATATTCTTCCCCTTGTGTTGTTTCTACTATAACTTTAGTTCCTTTTTGAACTTTTAAATCTTTTGGATTAAAAAAATATATTTTTCCTAATTTTTTAAATCTAACCCCTATTATATTTTTCAAACTATTTCCTCCCACATATTAAATAACAAATTATCAATACACATATCATAATTTGCATTTTGTTTTAATCGTTTTTTAGTATTTTCTACAATTTTTATACAATTAGTGTATTTTGTGTTATTTCTTGATAATCTAAGTAATACAATATTTATATAATCTAACATTTCCATTATTTCTTCTTTAGTTTGATATAATATTTCTGCATTTTTTGTTATATCTATTAAATCATAATTAGATATATTTTCTATCATTTTTTCTATTTTTAAATATTCTTCTTGTTTATCTTTTAATTCTATAGCTTTTCCTATGCTTCCTTGAAATAATTCTAACATATTTTCAGTTACATTTTCTATTCCTTGTGATTGTAAATATTCTGTCATTGTTTTATTATCTACAGAATTGAATCTAATTATCATACATCTTGATTTTATAGTTGTCAAAAATGCATTTTCATTAGATCCTATTAATATTATTGTTACGAATTCTGGTGGCTCTTCTAGTGTTTTTAATAAACTATTTTGAGCCTCAACCGTCATTTTGTCAGCATTATCTATAATATAAACTTTTTTATTTGATATTATAGGTTTTTCTTGTGCTTTTTTTTGCATTTCTCTTATTTGTTCTATTTTTAGGCTATTACCATCTGGCTCTATATATAGAAAATCAGGATTATTATTTCCATCAAATTCTACACAAGATTTACAATTATTGCAGTATTTATTATCATTTAAACACAAAATTGCTTTTGCCAGTTCAGTTGCCAACATCTTTTTGCCTATTCCTTCTATTCCAACAAATAAATAGCTGTGTGATATTTGATTATTATTAATTGATTTTTTTAATTGTTCTTTTATTATATCATTTCCAATTATTTTTTCAAACATCACTACCACCTCTCATGATTTTGGGGACGGAGCAAAAAATCATCTTCTTACTCTTCCCCATTTTTTAAAACTATCTACTTTTGTTTAAAATGATTTTTTGCTCCGTCCCCAAAATCATTTTACTTTTCCCCATTTTTCCAATGGCCATATACGTATTGCTACTGTACTTTCTATTTTTTCTAATGGAATACATCCAAATGCTCTACAGTCTGTACTATGATTTCTGTTGTCTCCCATCGCAAATACACAATTTCCTGGAACTGTAAAATCATCAAATCCATTTCCTAATATGTCTGTTACTATTCCTGCTTGTAAATAGTCTTCTTTTAACTCTTTATCATTTATATATACTTTACCATCTTTTATTTGAACATGTTCACCTGGTAATGCTATAACTCTTTTTATATAACTTCTTTTTCCTATTTCTAAGAAGTTTTTAAAAAACCATTCTACTCCTGTTGTTTTATTATATTTTGCTACTGGATTGCTTTGATCTATTTCTGATGCTGAATATTCCAATTTAGCTGGTTCTTCAAATGTTATTATTTGACCTCTTTCAGGTAATTTATGGGTTGTTCTTCCCCATCTATTTAGCCACAATCTTTGATTTTGCTCTAATGTTGGCTTCATTGACTCCATTTTTACTATTGTTGGTGTTCCTATAAAATATCTAAATAGCATTGCTAATATTAATGCAATTACTATACAGTATACCCATTCTAAAATTTCTTTTACTGTTGAATTCAAAATAATTCGCTCCTATCTATATATTTTCTATAAATTATCTACCTAATTATACACTAAAACATAATAAATCACAATAAAAAGGGAAGATATTTCAAAAAAATATTCCTAAAATATGCTTCCTTTAATTTGTTATATTTCATTATCATTTGTTACTTTTGTTGGTATTCTAATTACGACTTCTGTACCTTGTCCTACAACGCTTTTTATATCTATACTTCCACCATTTTTATCAAGTATTTCTTTTGCAATTGAAAGTCCTAAACCAGTTCCTCCCATTTCTCTAGTACGTGCTTTATCTACTCTGTAAAATCTTTCAAATATTCTGCTTAAGTCTTCTTCTGGTATTCCAATACCATTATCAAATATTTTTATATATGCATCATTATATACAAATCCTACATATATCTTTATTTCTCCACCATCTGGTGTATATTTTATACTATTTGTTAATATATTTAACACAACTCTTTCTATATCATATTTATCAGCATATACTGGTGGCACATCTGCTGTAACAAAGCAATTTACTTTATGATTTTTCTTTTTAATTTCTATTCCTAATTTGTCTTGACATTTTTTTACTAAATCACCTAAATCAAATGATTCTTTTTGTGTTCTTTTTTTGTTACTATCATATCTTGACAATGTTAATAAATCTGTTACTAGTCTTGCCATTCTTCTTGCTTCTGTTGCTATTACATTTAAGAATTTATTTTGTGTTTCTTTGTCATATTCTCCTTCTAGCAATGTATCTGCATATCCCATAATTGATGTTATTGGTGTTTTTAATTCATGTGATACATCTGCAACTAATTCTTTTTGCATATTATCTAGTTTAACATGTTCTGTAATATCTTGTATTACTGCAATTACACCATCTGGTCTCTCTGTTTCATTTTTAAATGGTGCAAAAAATACATTTACATATCTATCATCTACTTGAATTCTTTGTTCTGTTGATGTCCAATTTTCTAAATATATTATTTTTTCCATATTTATATTTAGGTTGAATTTTTTAAAGATATCATCAAATTTTTCGTCTTCTGGTCTTATTGCTAAAAACTTTTTAGCTGCTGGATTTATTAATATTATTTCACCTTTTCTATTAAAGGCAATGATTCCATCTGTCATATGTAATAATATTGTTTCTATTTGATTTTTTTGTGTAGATACTTCACTTAATTTTTCATTTAATTCTGTTGTCATTAGTCCAAATGCACTTTCTAAGTCATCTACATCATTTCTTTTTTTCTTATTTTTAGCTTTATTTTTACTATCATCTTCTGTTACTCTTTCTGCACTTTTTATCAATTTATTTATTGGGTATATCACAAATTCTGATAAAAATGCAGAAATCAAACATCCTATAATGGCAAATACTATTGCAACAACTCCTAATGCCACTATTGTATTATGTTTTATTTGGTTAATTTCTTGAACTACTTGTCCAATTTCAACTATATTATTCGCATTTATTTTTGTTTTTACTATTTCTAATGAATATATATAAAATGCTCCTAATGTTCCTATTAAAATTATTCCAACTACAAAGAATATTACAATTATTTTAAATTGTGTATTTTTAAACATTTATACTTCCTCTTATTTAACTAATTTTTTTATTTCACTATATATCTTATCCTCAACATTTGATGTTGATACCTTTAATGCATTTTCTCCCATTTTTTTCATTCTATCTTGTGTTACTACTATTTCTTTTATAGCTTCTGACAATTTTGTTCCAGTTAATTCATCATTTAATATTATTTTTGCTGCATCAACATTTTCTAATACTTTTGCATTATATAATTGATGGTTATGACTTACATTTGGCAATGGAATTAATATTGATGGTTTTCCTAAATTAGAAATTTCAGTTATTGTCATAGCTCCACTACGTGCAACTATTACATCTACTGAATTCATTAATTCTTCCATATTATAAATATATGGTAATGCTTTTATACTTTCTAAATTTTCAATATCTATATCAGATTTTTTTAATTCTTCTTTTATTCCATCATATTGTTTTGGCCCTACTGCCCATATCATTTGATAATTTTCATTTAATTTATTTTTTATTATTTCAACTATTGCATCATTTATTTTTTTAGCTCCTTGGCTTCCACCAAATGCTAATACAATAGGTTTATCCACATTTAGTCCTTCTTTGTGTAATATTGTTTCTTTTTCTTGTTGTGAATATTCCTTTTTCTTTATTTTTACTGGTGTTCCTGTAAATACTACATTTGCACCTTTTCTTATTCTATCTTGCGCATCTTTAAATGATACTAATATTGTATCTGCTTTTCCTGATAACATTTTTACTGCTTTACCAGGAAAAGCATTACTTTCATGTAATAATGTTGGAATTTTTAGACTATGTGCAGCTGAAATTGTAGCACCACAAATATATCCACCTGTTCCTATTACTATATCTGGTTTAAATTCTTTTATTATCTTCTTAGCTTCTCCAAATCCTTTTAGAGTTTTATACATTTTTTTTAGATTTTCTACAGAAATTTTTTTGCTTAATCCATATGCATCTATTGTTTTTAATTCATATCCTGCACGTGGTACTAAATCATTTTCTAAGCCTCTAGTAGTACCTATAAACATAATTTCAGAATCTTTTTCTTCTTGTTTAATTTTGTTAGCTATTGCTAGACCTGGATTTATATGTCCTGCAGTTCCTGCCGCTGCAATAATTACTCTCATTTCTATTTTCCTCTTTCTTTTATATATTTTTATATTTGTATCTATTGTTTAGCAGTTGCCCTTGAAATATTTAGCAATATTCCCATTTCACATAATAAAATAAATAAGGCTGTTCCTCCGGTAGCTGAAAAACGGTAATGGCATTCCTGTTGCTGGCATTGAAGATGTTACAACTGCCACATTTATTATTACTTGTACTGCAACTAATGTTGTTATTCCTACAGCTACTAAGCTTCCAAACATATCTGGTGCTTTCATTGAAATTAATATTCCTCTCCAGATAAATATAGCAAATAATATTAATACTACTGCACAACCTATAAATCCCAATTCTTCTCCTAATATAGAAAATATAAAGTCATTATGTGGTTCTGGTATGTATAAATATTTTTGTTTACTTTCACCTAACCCTGCTCCAAATAGTCCTCCTGATCCTATTGCATATAAACTTTGTATTACTTGCCATCCATTTCCAGTGGCATCTTTCCAAGGGTCTAAAAATGTTACAACCCTTTGTAATCTATATGGTTCTTTTATTATTAAGAAAATCATTGCTGGTAATCCTACAACTCCACCTGTAGCTATAAAATGCCAAAATTTGCAGCCAGCCATTATCATCATAACAGAACAAATAGATATAATTACTATAGATGCACTAAAGTGTGGCTCTAATAAAAGTAACCCTATTATTGGTGCTAGTAAAATTATATGTTTTATAAATCCTTTTCCATATTTAGATAATTCGTCTCTATTTTTTACCAATATTCCTGCATAAAATATTATCATTAATAATTTTACAAATTCAGATGGTTGGAAGGATAAGCTTTCTGTAAGATATATCCATCTTTTTGCACCATTAATTGTTTTTCCTGCAACTAACACTAATGCAAGTAATAATAATGCGATCCACCATGCATGTTTATAGAATTTTTTATAAAATCTATAATCCACTTTAGAAATAAATAACATTGCAATTATTCCTAATATTGCAAATATTAATTGTTTAGAAAAAAATGAATAACTATTTCCTGTTTCTGAAAGTGCTGATGGTGAACTTGCTGATAATACCATAATTAATCCTATTGATAATAGTAATAATATTGTTATTAACAAGGTAAAATCTATTGGATTATTTACAAAACTTGAGAAATTTTTTTTCTTTTTTGCCATTTACCTTTCTCCTTTTTCTTTCTTTTGTTTTATTATATTTAAAAATCTTATTTTATATGATTTTTAATCCTATTACACATACAATTAATGTGATTACACTAAATATTACAACAACTTTATTTTCTGTCCATCCTGATAATTCAAAATGATGGTGTATTGGCGTCATTTTAAATACTCTTTTTCCTGTCTTTTTAAAATATACTACTTGGATTATTACTGATATAGTTTCTATTACTGGTATTATTGCTATTAAAAGTAATAATAATGGCATTTTTAAATATAAAGCTATAGCAGAAATAACTCCGCCTAATAAAAGTGAACCTGTATCACCCATAAATACTTTTGCTGGATGTAAATTGAACATTAGAAAGCCTAATACTGCTCCTATTACTATGCTTCCAAATACTGATATTTCTGGTTGCCCAAACATTATTCCTATAACTGTTAAACATGTTAGTATTATTGCACTTACACTAGATGCTAAACCATCAATTCCATCTGTTAAATTTACTGCATTTGTTGTTCCTAAAATTACTAATATTGCAAATGGAATATATAAATAAATTGGTAAATCAATATATTGTTTCCATATTGGTATATAAGTTTGTGTTCCTATTTTTAATACATATATTAGATAAATTACATATGCTACTGATATTATTAATAGCCCTAACATTTTATAGCTTGGTTTTAAACCTTTGGTATTTTTTAATACTAATTTTTTAAAATCATCTATAAAGCCAATCATTCCAAAGCCTAGTGTTAATAGTAATACTGGTAATATTTTATGTGCGATTGTTATTTGACCATTGATTGTAAAATATATACATATTCCTATTGCAACTAATAACATTGCTATTATTATTATTATTCCCCCCATTGTAGGAGTTCCTTGTTTTTTTAAATGTGATTTAGGTCCATCATCTCTTTCTATTTGACCAACTTTTAATTTTCTTAATATTGGAATAATTATTATACCTAGAATAATTGATACTATAAATGTGATTATTAATGATATTGTTTCTAATTTCAATTTTCTCCAACCTTTCTTTTTATTTTAATTCTTCTGTTATTTCTTTTATTATTTTTCTTTCATCAAATGGCTTTTTCTTTCCATTTATTTCTTGTTCCATTTCATGACCTTTACCTGCTAAAACTATTATGTCTCTTTTAGTTGCCATTTGAATTGCCTTTTTTATTGCTTCTTTTCTGTCTAAAATTACTTCATATTTTCCTTTTGTCTTTTTTATTCCATTTTCTATTTGTTCTGCTATTTCTTCTGGTTTCTCATTTCTAGGATTATCAGAAGTAATAATAGTATAATCAGCTGTTTTTCCTGATACTTCGCCCATGATGGGTCTTTTAGCACTATCACGATTTCCACCACATCCAAATACTGATATAACTCTTCCTCTTGTATATATTTTTACTGCTGATAATATATTTTGTAAACTCTCTGGTGTGTGTGCATAATCCACCATTATTGGTAATTCTAATTTATTGTCTACCATTTCTGATCTTCCTGGTACTCTTACTTCTACTAGTGCTTGTTTTATTATCTCTGGGTCTACTCCATATTTTTGTGCAATACATATAGAAGCTAGTGAATTATATACACTAAATCTTCCCGGAATACATGTTTTTACTCTTTCATTTCTGTCTGTTAGTTTTACCTTGAAATCAACATATGAGTTTGTTACTGTTATGTCTTTTGCAAGTAAATTTGCCCAATTATCAATTCCATAAGTTGTTATTGGTAAATCTGGAAATCTTTTTTGCATTTTACTTCCTTGTAAATCATCAGCATTTACAACTGCTTGTTTACACATCTTAAATATTTTTAATTTTGAGTTTAAGTAATCTTCCATATCTGGATGTTCACTAGGACTAATATGATCTTCTGCAAAATTTGTAAATACTGCAATATCAAATGTGCAACCTGTTACTCTATGTAGTTTTAAACTTTGTGATGATACTTCCATTACAGCATATTCTACACCTTTTTGTACCATTTCATTTAATATTTTTTGTAATTCTAAGCTTTCTGGTGTTGTTCTATCATTGTCTTTTAGTTTTTTTCCAGCAATTTCAGTTTCTATAGTACCTATTAATCCTACTTTTTTCCCTGCTTTTTCTAGCATAGTTTTTACCATATATGTTGTTGTTGTTTTTCCTTTTGTTCCTGTTACACCAATTAATTTTAGTTTTTTAGAAGGATTATCATAATAATTACAAGAAATTATAGCTAATGCTTCTCTTGTATCTTTAGCCATTATTATTGTAACATCTTCAGGTATGTTTATCTTTTTTAAGTCACATCCTTCTTCTATAACTATTGCTGATGCACCTGCTTCAATAGCTTCTTTTATATATTCGTGCCCATCTGTTTCAAACCCTTTTATAGCCACAAAAAGATATCCTTTTTGTACTTCTTTAGAATTAAAGGCAATTCCTGTTATTTCAATATCTATATTACCTTTTGCTTTTAGGCCATCTAGACCAATTAACATTTCTTTTAAATTCATATTTCTAATCCTTTCATTAATTAGCATTTTATTGCTTATAAGTCTTTTATATTATATAACTATTCTCCTATTTTGTATAGTTTTTTGCGATTTTTAATTCAAAAATTTATTTTATTTTTAAATATATGTTGCTTCCTTTATTTACAACTATACCTGCACTAGGAGTTTGTTCTTTTACATATGTATTTTCTTTGTCTATTTCTTCTGTATTATCTTCTATAATATAGTTTAATCCACTTTCTTTTAAGATTTTTTCTGTTTCCTTTATGCTTTTATTTAAAATATCTGGTGTCTGAATTTGTTCTACATTTTCAATTTCTTCTGTATTTCCTTGGTTTACATCTAAATATGGTAATATTTCACTAAAAATTTGACCTCCTAATGGTGCTGCTACCCCACCTCCTTGGTGTCCACCTTCTCCTGTTGGATTATATAATGTTACCAGTACCACTGCTTGTGGATTATCTATAGGTGCAACTCCACAAAAAGATGTTACATATTTATTAGTATTTACCCCATCTTCTGATGTCCCAGTTTTTCCTCCTATTCTATATCCTGCTACTCTTGCATTTTTTCCGAGTTCCTTCAGATACTACTGATTCCATCATACTTAATACTTTTTCTGAGGTCTCCTTGGATATTACTTGGTCATTTTTTTGCACTGGTACATCTGTAACTTCTTTTGTTTGACTATTTACAATTTGTTTTACCAAACGAGGTTTTATACTTGTTCCTCCATTTGCAATAGCAGATACTGCAGAAATTAGTTGAATTGGAGTTATCTCAAACCTTTGACCAAAACTTATTGTTGCAAGTTCAACTGGTCCGACCTTGTTTTCCGCCAAGAAAATACTACCAGCTTCTCCTGGTATATCTATTCCTGTTTTTTCTAGTAATTTAAATTTTCTTAAATAACTATAATATGTTTTAACTCCCATTTTTTGTCCTAATCCTATAAATACGGGGTTACATGAATTCATTAGAGCTTGCCTTAAACTTTCTGCTCCATGTGGTCTATAATATCTCCAACATTTTATTCTAACTCCTGCTACTTCTATTCCTCCTGTACACGCAAATTCCCCTTGGTTATCTGTATCTGTTATTCCTTCTTCCAAAGCTGCTGATGTAGTTATTAATTTAAATACTGAACCTGGTTCATATGTATCTGCAATTGCTCTATTTCTCCACACTGATTGTAGCATTTTAGTTTTTTCTGATTGTTCCATATTATCCCAATTTTGTGCTAATTCTTCTGTATATGCAGAATATGGTTCATTTAAATTATATGTTGGATATGTTGCCATTGCTAGAATATTGCCATTTTGTGGATTCATTACAATTACATTTCCACCATCTGTACACTTATTGTCTATACATGCTTCTTCTAAATATTTTTCTACTATTGATTGTATGTTTAAATCTATCGTTAATATTAAATCATCTCCATCTATTGCCGATACATAGTTTTCTCCCTCACTACCTATTTCTCCGCCTTTTGCATCAGTATGTCTTTGAATACTCCCCTTTTTTCCTTTTAGCTTTTCATCATATTTTGCTTCAATTCCATCTAATCCTTGATTATCACTTCCTGTAAATCCAATTACCTGTGATGCTACATTATTATATGGATAATATCTTTTAGTGTCTTCATCCATATTAATTCCTGTAATTATATTGTTTTCTTGCATCCATATTCTTAATTCATCTGTTTTTTCTTTTTCAACCTTTTTTACTATTGTTTCTATTGAACTTCTTTTAGTTACTTTTTTTAATACTGTATCATAATTTAAGTCAAATAATTCTGATAATTCTTTAGCTACTTTTTCTTTATCTTTTTGATTAATATTTCCTGGATTTACTGTCACTGTTTCTACCGTACTACTTACTGCAAGAATATTTTTGCCAGTTGCATCATAAATTGTTCCTCTTTTAGGGTTTATATTTCTATCTAATGTTTGCTGTATGTATGCCATTGAACTTAATTCTTCGCCTCTAATAAATTGAATAAATCCAAGTCTTCCTAATAATATTAGTATAAGCAAAAAACAAATAAATAGCATGTTTCTCATTTTCTTTCTGCTAGATAATTTTGCTCCAATCATAAAAAAACCTCCTAATCAATTTTATTAGAAAGTTTTTTATTTATTCTTATATTATTTATTAAATATCTTGTTTACTAATTTTTCAAACCAATTTGTTTGATCTTTTATAACAACCTTTTCTGATGCAGATTCTACATAGTCTTTTTTAGGTAGGCTAACATATACTATTTGTTTATTTGTTAGTTTTTGCATACCTAATTTTTCTTTTGCTAATTTCTCTATATTAGCTAAATTTAAGCCATTTGCAATATTTACTTTTAGTTGTTCATTTTCTTTTTGTAATGATGAAAGTTCTTTTTTTAAACTTTGCATTTCATTAAATTTTTCATTTATTTGTGAGTTTCGATAACTTATAGTCAATAATAACCCAAATATAGCTATAACTGTTATTGTTAATTGTATTCTTTTTCTTTTTTGTTCTTTAGATACTTTTACTTCTTGTCTTGGTAAATCTTCTACTACTCTTAACTTTTGCTTTCTTTTTTGCGATCTATATTCTGGCTCTAATTTTCTTGGGCTTGTAGAATATTGATATTCTGCTCTTGCCATAAGTTACCTCACCTCCTTACTTTTACTTTTGTTCTTCTCTTTTTTCAAAAATTCTTAATTTAGCACTTTTACTTCTTGAATTTTCTTCTTGTTCTTCTTCTGTTGCTATTATTGGTTTTTTATTCATAATTTTTCCAAATGATTTTGCTCCACATACGCAATATGGTAAATCTTTTGGACATGTACATTTCCCTTGTGCTTCTATATATGCATTTTTTACTGCTCTATCTTCTAATGAATGAAATGTTATTATACATAATCTTCCTTTATCATTTAAACAATCTATTGAATTTTTTACTGTATTAAATAATGGTTTTATCTCATTATTAACTTCTATTCTTATTGCTTGAAATGTTCTTTTTGCAGGATGTCCGTCTTTACTTTTAGGTATTGATTTTTCTATTATTTCAACTAATTGTTTTGTTGTTTCTATTTCTTTTTGTTTTCTATATTCACAAATATTTTTTGCAATTTTTCTTGAAAATCTTTCTTCTCCATATTCGTAAATAATATTTGCTAATTCTTCTTCTGAATATGTATTAACTATTTCTTTGGCTGTCAATTTCTGTGTTTTGTCCATTCTCATATCAAGTTCATTTTCGCCTAAATAGCTAAAACCTCTATTTCGTTCATCTAACTGATATGATGAAACTCCTAAGTCTAATAATATTCCATCTACTTTTTCTATATTTAATTTTTCTAGTATTTCTTTTATGTTGTCATGATTGTCATGGACATAAATAACATTTGAAAAACCTTTCAGTTTTTCTTTTGCAGCTTTTAATGCTTCTTCATCTCTGTCTATTCCTATAAGCTTACCATTTCCTGAAAGTCTTTTTACTATTTCATAACTATGTCCTGCTCCTCCGAAGAGTTCCGTCTACATAGATTCCATCTGGTTTGATGTTTAATCCTTCGATACACTCTTCTAACATGACAGGTTTATGTTTAAATTCCAATTTTTCACCTCAAACATTTTGTTATAACCCATCATTTGTACATTTGTCTTTTGTACGTTTTTCTTTAGTTTTTTATCTTTTGTTCTTTCAGTTTTCTTTTGATTTTTATCTTTAGTAATTTTTCTTTTGTATTTTATAAATTCTTTTGCATTTTGTCTTTTGTAATTTTAATCTTTAGCATTTTTTTCTTTTGTATGATTATCTTTTGTTTCTATATAAACTTTTTCAAGTTATATACCTAACATTGTCATATTTTCAGCAATTTCATCTGCTGATATGTTTTCATCACATTTTGACCATGTTGATTTATCCCAAATTTCTAATCTTGTTCCAACTCCTATTATTACTGTTTCTTTTTCTAAGTTTGCAGCTGTTCTTAGGTTATTTGGTATTAGAAATCTTCCTTGTTTGTCTAATTCACATTCAGTTGCTCCTGATAAGAAAAATCTTACAAAGTTTCTGGCATTTCTATCTGAAAGTGGTAATGCTTTTAATTTTGTTTCGAAATTTAGCCACTCATTTTGTGAAAATGCAAATAAACATCCATCTAACCCTTTTGTTACGATGAACTTTTCTCCCATGTCTTGTCTTAATTTTGCAGGCATTATCAATCTGCCTTTTGTATCTAGAGAATGCTCATATTCACCTATTAGCAACTAATTTCACCTCGCTCCACTTTGTCACCACTTTGTGCCACTTTTCTCCACTTCGATTAAATTTTAATATAACTTTTCGCAATTTGCAAGTATTTTTGTAAATTTTTTCATTTTTTTATGTTAAAATTTAATTACAGTTTTATTACAAGAAAATTACATTCTTAATTTTATAACCTGTGATTTTTTTATATTACTTGTTGTAGCCAAGTTTATATATTTGTGTTATACTAATATGTAGTTGATAGAAAGGTTTAATGGTATAAAAAAATGATTGATTTTACAAATGCTGTAGAAGAATTTAATAATTATAAAGGATCTGAAAAAAAGAAAACTCTTATTTATAATAATAAAAAATATTTAGTAAAATTTCCTGATCCTATTAGAGAAAAAAACAAAAATATATCTTATATTAATAATGCTTTTTCTGAATACATTGGAAGTCATATATTTGAGATGTCAAATTTTGAGACCCAAAATACTTTATTAGGAATATATAACTACAATGGTAAAGAAAAGATAGTATGTGCTTGTGAAGATTTCACAGATGATACTAACATATTATATGAATTTGAAAATTTGGCTTTAAGTACAAATCCTGATAAAAAAATAGAAACAGAATTAAATGATATTATGGAAGTTATTGAAGAAAGTAATTTACTTGACTCCTCTAAAACTAAGGAAATGTTTTGGAACATGTTTGTTATTGATAGTCTAATTGGTAATACAGATAGGCATAATGGCAATTGGGGATTTTTAGTTAATAAATCAACAGGTAAAATTAAGTTTTCTCCAATTTATGATTGTGGTTCATGTTTGAATCCAATAATCGAAGATGATGAAATTGTAAAAATGAATGAAACAGAAATAAAAAATTTAGCATTAAATTGTTACTCTTGTATAAAAGAAGATGGCAAAAAAATTAACTATATGTCATATATAAAAAGTTTAAAAAATGCTGAATGCACTAATGCTGTAAAAAGGCTAATTCCAAATATTGATATTAATAAAATTATTGAATTTATTGATAATATAAGTTGCATATCTAATATACGAAAGAATTTTTATAAAAAGATCCTAATGCTTCGTTATGATATTATAAAAAGTATAGTTTAAAGAATAATATAGCAATGAAAAAATTGTTTTATTAAATTATTTGAATAGAAAAAATTTTGAGTGTTAAGTTCAATTGTAAAAGCCTAAATAGACTGTACAATCGAATTTAACACTCAAGTTTTTTTAAGTTTCCATTGAACCTACCAAAAACGTTCTTCGAACCTTTTTGAAGGCTCCTTGGAA